>Ga0307375_10000021_pt1 | contig 215511 bp, 176 predicted proteins | sample TR1MG_FD_202531 | JGI IMG/M metagenome (GOLD analysis project Ga0307375, IMG submission 202531) | Soil microbial communities from Risofladan, Vaasa, Finland - TR-1 | ecosystem: Environmental > Terrestrial > Soil > Coastal area > Acid sulfate soil | place: Finland: Risofladan, Vaasa...
TGGGTAGTATCCGGGAATCGGTGGTCGGCGTAAAACCGGGCTGCCACCATATCGGTGCAGTAGAACTGCTCCAGCACATGGCGCCCCTTGCGCGGATCACCAATGGCCTCCCGGAGGTCTAGCGGTAAGCTGTCAAAATCAAATAGAATTTCTCTTCCTTTACCTCCAGATTGAATTTTATTAATTCCATATCCTCTATTTTTTGACCTTGATGCTTCTTGATTTAGTGCATTTAAGGTTGGAAAAAAACTTGGAACAAGTTCTCTATCTGTAACTACAAGTATATTATTATTCCAAAAGTGAGGCATGGTTTATATTATTCTTATTCTAGTTCAGTATTTGGGTATGCACTCCCAGTTGCTCTCCGGCGGGTTCCGATGTTTCCGCTGGCCGATCGGTGGTGATACCACCGATCCGGAGATTTTTGCTTAACTTTCAGTACCTAATTCTAAATGTTAAGCGTTATGGTTATCTTGAAGAATCGTTAAGCGCATCTCGTGAGTCCCGCGAAATGAATCCCATATCCGTGCCCGCTCGTAGGCTATTCGTAGCTTTCGAATGGCTCGGCTATACCTGCTTTTTGATCGCAGTTCTGCTGCTTTCCGTCTACTCATTTCGGCTGGCGTTGGGTATTTGATTCTGATACTTCGGCACCACCGCGCTCCAGGGCAGCGGTACGGATGCGCTGTGCCAGGGCTGATTTGTTTGATCCGTTGAGAGCCTTCCTTACGGTTACAAGGCTTGTGTTGAATAGCCTTCGGAGCTCCTTTTTCTCACCGTGCTTGGTAATTATTATGCCCATTGTGCTGATTTTTAAAATTTACCTTACCTTTATTGCCAGTTTCTATACAAAAACATAATGCAATAATAGAGAAATATATCTCAACTACAAAATAAATGGAGAAGAATATCTCACCCATTAAGCAGAGGATATTACTATATGCTGATTCTAAGCAATATAGTAAACGCAAATTATACCTAGATACAGGTATTGCTAATGGAGTATTTGATAAAACTTCTGGGCTAACAGAAGATAATATAGAGAGATTTATCTCCACCTACATAGACGTTAATCCAGAATGGCTGATAACCGGTAATGGAAATATGCTGAAGACCTCTATAACCAAATTCAATCACAAAAGTGATGATGGAAAAACAACCGATAGGGTTCCTTTATATAATATAGAAGCGGTGGCTGGAATAGTAGCCATTTTTGAGGATTTGCATAAGCAGGAGCCTATTGATTACATTGAAATACCTAACCTACCTGCCTGCGATGGGGCCGTATATGTCACGGGCGACTCCATGTATCCGCTGCTCAAGAGTGGTGATATTGTAGCCTATAAAGTGCTTAACGACAAAGCCAACCTATTTTGGGGAGAGATGTATCTACTGTCCATCCTACTTGAAGGAGACCAGTTTATAACCGTAAAGTATGTGCAGAAGAGCACGCAGGAAGGATGGATTAAGCTGGTAAGCCAAAATTCCCACCACCAGGAAAAGGAGATCCCATTCGATGCCATCAAGTTTGCCGCACTCGTTAAGGCCAGCATCCGAATCAACAGCATGGGGTAACACACCAGCACACGTTTTATTAATTGCCTTTACATCCTAATTCTATTACCACGCTGAATGTGTGTGCGTTCGTGTGTGGCGTTGTAAGTTAACGGCGTGTATTATGGGGGGTCGAATAGTGCAAATACTGCACTTTTTGCCACTTTTTAGAGCCGTATGGGGGTGTGAATGCATGTTGTAAATACCCTGAGTTGTCACTCCCATGGTCATTCCTAATGTCACTGCTGATTAAAATTGCCATCTTACCCTAAGTTACCCCATCTCAAAAAGGTCATAAAAAAAGCCCTCTAATAGAGGGCCGTTTTGTGGCATAAGTAACGCTTTGTAATACCAGTAAAGTAGGTAATAAGCCATGTTTTTACCGTTGCATTAAAGCATACTGTAGGTAACCATTATATCTACGTTTAAAAATTCAACCGCACTTAAACCAAAATCAATCAAGTTGCACAATTTGTTTTGGACAAAACTAGTGTTTAAATCCGCTGTCCCCTTTTATAATCAACACTCACATGCCAATCATGCACAATTCACTTCGTGCACAATTGGTTCTGGTGCCCCTACATGCCTATTTGTGAAATCTAAAATAGTATTACCTTCGATAAGGTTAAACAAAAATCAAAAACCTAAATAGGATGAAAAAACTTTTTGCCATCACGCTGGGATTGTTATTTGCGGTTTCGCTTTTTGCCCAGCCAAGTGCGAAAATTAACCTTGCACTAAATCTCGAGGTTGGAAAAACATACACCCTCAACCAGAAATCGACCCAAGACATTTCGCAGTTAATTATGGGAACAGAGCAGAATATTAAAACTGAAATTTCCGGGGTAAATACCTTTTTGGTAAAGGCTATGAGCGATTCTGGCTATACTGTGGAGTTGAGGTTTAAAAAAATGTTGTTCAAGATGACCTCAGCCATGATTAACATGGAGTTTAACTCGGAAAAACCCGTTGGCGAGGATGACATGTTTGGTCAGGTTATGCTCAGCTTTGTTAAGAATCCCTACACCATGGTTCTTTCCAAAACTGGCGAGGTTTTAGCTGTAAATGGGGTTGACGAGGCCATCGACAAAACTGTAAATGACCTTGACGTTCCCGATATGAGTAAGATGCAGATTAAGGCGAGCGTTAAAAATTCATTCGGTTCTGAAACGCTAAAGAGCAGCTTTGAAATTATTATGCGCTGTTATCCTGAGCAACCTGTGGCCGTTGGGGATACTTGGGAAAATACCGTTGACCTAAAAATGTTGGGGCGAACAATAAAGAATAACAGCTGGACGCTTAAAGCAATTGATGACGGTGAGGCAACCGTTCTGGGAAATGCAAAAATGGAGGCGGCAACATCCGATAAGCCTATCGTAATAAACGGGATGAATGCCCGTGCTAATTTAACTGGCACAGAGCAATCCACCTTTAAGCTAGATGTGAATACGGGCTGGATTACCACGGCAACTTCAACCTCCACCTACGAGGGCACCTTGGTAATTGAAAAGAATGCGCAGCTGCCCAACGACCTTGAAATTCCAATGAAGTTTACAACCATAAATAATTTCACGGCTACGGAGTAGTATCCAATGCCAAGAGTGTGATATGTAGAAAGGGGGCTTTTGCCCCCTTTCGTTATTTCGTCGTTTCTGTGGTAAATGCTGGTTGAACTCCGTGGCTATTCGAATTAAACCTTGAAGAGGATTAGTCTAGAGGCGCACGACCGTGCGTCTCTACACAATATTTGTTTGTCGATATTCTTTAACTTCTCTGACTTCCCTTTCGTGATTGCGGTGCTCGTTATGTGTGGTTCATTGAATAACGGGCGAGTGCGCACCGTCGCGCTTGGTGGGGGTTGACCCATGGCTAAAGCCATGGACTATCTCCTTTCTAGGGTTGTTCATTGGACGAAAAATATTTCGCCCCTACGGTTGGTGGAATTCTTTAACTTCTCTGACTTCTTCTAACTTCCTTTATCTTCTTCTTTAAATACTCATCAATGGCTTTGGCTGCGGTTCGACCTGCGCCCATGGCAAGAATAACCGTGGCTGCACCGGTAACCGCGTCGCCACCGGCAAAAACACCTTCACGCGTGGTTTGTCCACTCTCGTCGGCGATGAGGCACTGCCACTTATTGGAGTCTAGACCAGGCGTGGTGGCTGAAATTAGCGGATTTGGTGAGGTGCCTAACGACATTATTACCTCGTCAATCGCCATGTCGAACTCCGATCCTGCGATTTCGATTGGGCTCCTTCTACCGGAGGCATCGGGTTTTCCAAGCTCCATTTTTAGGCAGCGAATGCCTCTAACCCAACCGTTATCATCGCCTAAAATTTCAACGGGATTGGTGAGCATATGAAAATGCAAGCCCTCCTCCTTAGCATGGTGAACCTCCTCAACTCTGGCGGGTAGCTCTTTCTCCGAACGGCGGTAGATGATGGATACATCGGCACCCAAGCGGATAGCTGTTCGGGCAGCGTCCATGGCAACGTTTCCTCCGCCAACCACGGCTACTCGTTTGCCTACGTAAATAGGCGTATCGTAGGTGGGGTCGAAGGCTTTCATCAGGTTGTTACGGGTAAGAAACTCGTTGGCCGAAACAACGCCGTTGAGATTTTCTCCAGGAATGTGCATGAACTTGGGTAGTCCGGCACCGGAGCCAACAAACACGGCATCGAAACCTTCCTGCTCAAATATTTCGTCGATGGTAATGGTGCGACCAACCACCACGTCGGTTTCAATCTCAACGCCCAGCTTGCGAACGTTGTTTATTTCGTGCTCAACCACCCTCTCCTTGGGCAGACGAAATTCGGGAATACCATACTCCAGAACTCCTCCAGCCTGATGTAGGGCTTCAAATATTTTTACGTAGTAGCCCATTTTGGCCAAGTCGGTGGCACATGATAAACCGGCAGGACCGCTACCAATAATGGCAACTCTTTTTCCATTCGAAGGGGCAACCTCGGAAAAGGATACGTTGTTTTCGCGGCTCCAGTCGGCCACAAAGCGTTCCAACTTCCCAATGGATACCGGTTCGCCTTTAACACCCAGAATGCAGGAGCCTTCGCACTGGCTCTCCTGTGGGCAAACCCTACCGCAAACGGCGGGAAGGCTGCTGTCTTCTGCAATGGTTCCAACTGCGAGGGCAAAGTCTCCCTCCTTCACATGCTTGATAAAATCGGGAATCTTAACTGAAACTGGACAGGCATCTACACAGCGTGGTTTTTTGCACTGTATGCAGCGTGTGGCCTCCAGCATGGCTTCCTCGGCATTGTAACCGAAGCAAACCTCTTCGAAGTTGGTTTTCCTAATATTTGGGTCCTGTTCCCTAACCGGAACGCGGGGGATTTTATTGCTCATGACGATCTAAATTGCATTTGTGATCCTTTTCCTCCATCTCTTTCAACTTCTTTCCCTCGATGGTGCGATACATGTTTTGGCGTCGCATGGCCTCATCAAAGTCAACCTCGTGGGCATCGAATTCGGGACCATCAACGCAGGTGAACTTTGTTTTGCCGCCCACCGAAACCCGGCACGCACCGCACATTCCCGTTCCATCCACCATAAGGGTGTTTAAGCTGGCAATGGTTCTAATGCCGAGCTCGCGGGTAAGTGCCGACAGGAACTTCATCATTATCATTGGTCCAATGGTAATGGCGAGATCATACTTTTTGCCTCTGTTGTTCACCAAATCCTTCAGCAGGTCGGTAACTAGTCCGTGAAAACCCACGCTGCCGTCATCGGTGGCAACAAATACTTCCCCGGCCACCTTGGCCATTTCATCCTGAAGAATTAGAAAATCTTTGCTCTTTGCTCCAATAATTACATCGGCCTTAATGCCTCTGCTTGCCAAATATTTTACCTGTGGATATACAGGTGCTGTTCCTACACCACCAGCTACAAAAAGAATTCTCTTCTGCGTCAGCTGTTCATCTGTTTCATGTACGAGTTCGGAGGGCATTCCAAGTGGTCCAACAAAATCGAGCAAGAACTCACCCTCTTCCTTTGCACAAATCAGTCGCGTAGAGGCACCAACGGTTTGGGTAACAATGGTAACCGTTCCAGCATCGGCGTCATAATCGGCAATGGTTAGCGGAATGCGTTCGCCCTTATCGTGAACCCTTACAATGATAAATTGTCCGGGTTGAGCAGCCTTTGCAACTCTTGGAGCCTCAATGTCCATTAGATAGATGTGGGGAGCAAGAGCTGTTTTCTTTACAACTTTATACATGATGATATCCGAGGTTTAATTGGCAATCGTTTGCGCAAAGATAGAACTTTAGGTCAATGGTTATCTTACTATCTACCTTCCCTTTTTTTGTCATATTAGTGTGATACTCTTCACAAAACAAGCAGTCTAGCCGCACTCTGCAATATTTTCCTGCAATTTCACGGCCCTAAAATAGGGCAAACACTGATACAACATTATGACATAAATCACCGAAAATTTTCAAAATATTCTTGATACTTTACTTTCCACCACCTACATTTGTCTAAAATCACTTTAGGAGTATGGTAAATAGCGTTGCATACCAGTCACTCTACCACAATTTCGGAAAAGGTCTCTACGAGTGCTGGATCTGCTAGCATTCCCATTTCTTGGTTACTTACGCTAACTGAATATTTCTCTTTTTTATCTCTAGTAGTTTCTCATACCTAATCCATTTGCTATATGCGTGGACTAATTTTCGATATACGGAGGTATTCCGTTCACGATGGTCCCGGAATTCGCACAACAGTATTCTTTAAGGGATGCCCGTTGAGGTGCCGCTGGTGCCATAACCCGGAGAGTCGAAGGGAGGTACCGGAGGAGGTTGACCGGGTATATCGGTTGGAAGATCGTGAAATTCGCACCAAGGAGACTTTGGGTCGGTATATGTCACCAGAGGATGTGGTTGCCGAAGTGCTCAAGGATAGAGCATTCTATGAGGAATCCTCGGGTGGTGCTACCATCTCGGGTGGTGAGCCTCTGCAGCAAACTGCCTTCTTGGTGGAGCTGCTCAAGCTGCTCAAGGAGCAGAATATTCATACTACCATCGATACCTGTGGCTTCGCACCAAACGTTGCATTTCAGCAGGTTGCACCGTTCACCGACCTTTTTTTGTTCGATGTTAAGCACATGGAGACATTGGAGCATCAGTTGCTTACGGGCGTTAGAAACGATATGGTGCTGCACAATCTCCGGTATCTAGTTAAGGAGCACAAACAGGTTATTGTTCGGTTTCCCTTAATCCCAGGGCTAAACAATGGTGAGCAGAACCTCAAAGCCATGGAAGAACTGTTTGCTGAGTTGCCATCTTTGAGAGAATTGCACATTCTTCCATACCACTCCATTGCCAAGGGGAAATATCAAAGGTTGGGAATTGAAAATCACATGGATGGTGTTGCCGAGCCCACTTCCGATGCGGTGGCTAGGGTGGTAAGTAGGTTTACGAGCATTGGATTAATTGTTAAAGTTGGAGGTTGAGATAATGATTAGTAGTAGAATACATAAGCAGCGTGAGATGAGCCTTAAGGCCATCAATCGCATCTCTGCAGAAAGAGCAAAGCTGATTACCGAGTTTTATTCCCAGCCTGCTACGGCGCTGCTCTCCGTTCCCATGCAGCGAGCAGGCTCCCTGGTGCACATTCTTACCAATAAAGCAATCTGCATCAACCCATACGAGCTGATTGTGGGTGAGCGTGGGCCAGCGCCCAAGGCTACGCCAACTTACCCGGAGGTGTGCCTTCACTCCATCGACGATTTGGAGATACTCAACACGAGGCCAAAGGTCTCCTACAAGGTTGATGAGGAGGTTCGCGAGGTTTACCGCAGCTCCATCATTCCTTTTTGGAGCGGGAGAACCATTCGCGATAGGGTATTCGAAATGGTTACGGAGGAGTGGAAGGAGGCATACCTTGCAGGAATTTTCACCGAGTTTCAGGAGCAGCGGGCACCCGGCCATACCGTAACCGGACCAAAACTTTACCGGAAGGGTATGCTCGATCTTAAGTACGACATTGCTCAGAGCATGGCCAGCATTAATCCGCTTATCGATAGCCATGCGTTTGAGCGTATGGAGGAGCTCAAGGCCATGAGCCTTGCCGCCGATGCCATTGTGGTGTTTGCCAGTCGTCACGCGGTGGCGCTTGAGCAGCTGGCAAATGAGGAAACGGATAGTGCCCGAAAGGCAGAGCTGCTGGAGATGGCCCGTATTTGCCGTAAGGTGCCGGCCCATGCTCCGGAAACGTTTCACGAGATGCTGCAGCACTACTGGTTCATTCATGTGGGAATTATTACCGAACTCAACCCTTGGGATTCCTTTAACCCGGGACGTCTCGACCAGCATTTATACCCCGTTTACCAAAAGGGAATTGCAGAAGGAACGCTTACGAAGGAGGGGGCGGAGGAGCTGCTGCAATCCTTTTGGGTGAAGTTCAACAACCATCCTGCTCCACCAAAAACTGGGATTACGGCACGGGAGAGCAACACCTACACCGATTTTGCCCTTATCAACCTAGGTGGGGTGAAACCCGATGGTTCCGATGCGGTGAATGAGCTCAGCTACCTGATGCTCGACGTTATTGAGGAGATGCGCATTCTGCAACCCAGCTCCATGGTGCAGCTTAGCAAGAAGAACCCTGACAGCTTTATCCATAGGGCCATAAAAATTACCAAAACGGGCTTTGGTCAGCCATCCATTTTCAATACCGACGCCATTATTCAAGAGCTGGTAAGGCAGGGTAAATCGCTGGAGGATGCCCGTAATGGAGGGGCCAGCGGATGTGTGGAGTCTGGTGCTTTTGGTACCGAGGCCTACTGGCTTACCGGCTACTTCAACCTGCCGAAAGTGCTGGAGATTACGCTGCACAACGGAGTCGACCCCCAAACGGGTAAACGGCTTGGCCCACAAACCGGAGACCCTCGCAGCTTTGGCTCTTTTGAGGAGGTGATGGCGGCATTCCAAATTCAGCTCAAACACTTTATCGACATCAAGATAAAGGGAAACTGTGCCATTGAACAGGTGTTTGGCAGCATGCTTCCGGCACCATTCCTCAGCCTCTTTATCGACGATTGCATTGCCAACGGCAAGGACTATAATGCCGGAGGTGCCCGCTATAACAGCAGCTACATTCAGGGCGTGGGGTTGGGCTCCATTACAGATAGCCTTACCTCAATTCGGCACAACGTGTTCGACCAAAAGCTGGTGACAATGGAGCAGCTGTTGTCGGTTTTGGAAGCAGACTTTAACGAGGCAGATGAGCTGCGCGCAAAGCTTGTTTACGAAACGCCCAAGTTTGGCAACGACGACGACTATGCCGACCAGCATGCGGTGGAGGTGTTTAACATGCTATGGACCATGATTGACGGTCGCCCTACGGCCCGTGGTGGCCAGTTTAGGCTCGACATGTTACCCACAACCTGCCACGTTTACTTTGGCAGCGTGATTGGGGCAATGCCCGATGGACGGCTTGCCACCAAGCCTCTTTCGGAGGGTATATCCCCGGTTCAAGGGGCAGATAGGAAAGGTCCAACAGCAGTAATTAAGTCGGTGTCGAAGATTGACCATATAAAAACGGGCGGAACGCTACTTAACCAGAAGTTTGCACCGGAATTTTTCGATGGACCTGAATCCATTGCAAAAGTTGGTCAGCTGGTGCGCACCTACTTTAAGCTCGATGGTCACCACATTCAGTTTAACGTGGTGTCGGCGGCCACCCTGCGCGATGCCCAGCGGCATCCCGAAAACCATGCCGACCTTATTGTGCGCGTTGCAGGTTACTCCGACTACTTCAACGACCTTACGCCAGAGCTGCAGGAGGAGATTATTGGACGAACCGAGCATCAGCGCTTCTAATCCTGTTCATTAATAGATTCTCAGCCGCCTTTGGAGTAATCCGGGCGGCTGACCTTTTGTTGGTAAAGCCTATTGTGCTTTCTTTGTTAAAAATTTGCAGCGATGGAGATAACCTTTGTGCTTGTAGAACCAGCAAGGGAGGAGAACGTGGGTGCCGCCGCTCGGGCCATAAAAACGATGGGCTTTAGCCGCTTAACTCTGGTTAACCCTTGCGATTACCTTGGTGAGCGCGCATTGGCTACGGCTCATGCTTCAAACGAGATTCTCCAGCAGGCCAAAGTGTTTTCGTCGCTACAGGAGGCCTTGGAGGGTTTTGATTTAGTTATCGCCTCTTCGGCCAAGCATCGCAACGTGAACGAGGATTACCACCTGGTGGGCGACCTGCCCGCCATTCTTTCAGCCAAGGTGGACAGTGTAGAATCCGTAGCGGTGGTTTTTGGCCGTGAGGTTTCGGGACTCACCAACGACGAGCTGGCCCTGTGTCACATTTTAACCACCATCCCCATGCGGAGCAAATACCCGTCGCTGAATCTTGGGCAGGCGGTAATGGTTTATGCCTACGAACTGTCGAAGGTGAACTTTAGCTATGCTCGAAAGAAGAGGGGGGCAGTGGCTGATTCGGAGCTAGTCGTGGCTCGTGAACGGCTGTCAACAATATTGGAAGATGTTGGCATTAAACCGAATACCAAGGTGTTTTGCAAAATACTAGAGCGCTTTTCGCTCCTCAATGCGGACGACCTAAATCTGTTCCATCGCTTTAGCCAAAAGTATTTTTCGAAGAAGAAGTGGTGAGGTGTGTTAGCCTATTTTCTCCTTTAACTCAATTATTGGATGCAACTTTTCAATGGAGATGTAGCGGCACCTATAGCCGCTCTCTCCACCCGGCTTGCTTCCAAAATCTTTGAGCGGTGCGCTGTCCACCTCCTGCGTGGTGGCGTAGCCGCATAGAATGGCTTTCGTTCCCGGCGGAATGGAGGTTGAGTTGGGGCTCTCCACATTCACGATGATTTGCACGTAGAAGGCTGGCTTGCGCTTGATGGCGTAGTCTTCCCTGACCAAAAGATGTAGCTTCTCCGAAAAGGGGTAGGCGGAGGTTTTTATCTCAATGTTAGGGAAATCTGGAGCACCCTTGTTGAGGCCAATGCGGTGCCTTCTCCAATCGCCAAAGAAGAACTGGGCAAACGACATTTCACCCAAGTGACCAGCGAGCGTGTCGATGGCCGATGCGCGAGTGCGGTTTACCTGCGTGGTCGGAATAAGCCGTTCTGCCTCGGCAACCATTTCGGCGGTGATGGTAATGGAGGGGTGCACCATGGCGGTGGGTTTATGTGCCAGAACAAGTTACGGATTTTATAGGAGTTTAGCCATTTAGGAGTTTAGGTTATTAGGGTCGATTTTTACAGCGATGGTGAGGATGTAAAATGACCTCCTACAACATCCGAATAGTATCATTTTTTACCATTCAGCTATTGCGGTGCATGGCCGTTTCAGTTCATTGAACATAGGAGGTGCGTGCACCGCTCGCGCAAGGAATGTTTTTTTTCTACAAACATTTCATCCCTCCGGGATGATAATTTTGAATGACCTGCATAGCAGTTTGTAAGGGCGTAACGGCTAGATTTATATCCGAATAATCTTGCGTCTCTACACTCTGGCTTTTTATCGATATTCTTTAACTTCTTTAACTTCTCTAACTTCTTCTAACTTCTTCTAACTCCCTTTCAGCTATTGCGGTGCATGGCCGTTTCAGTTCATTGAACATTGGATGTGCGTGCACCGCTAGTTCTTGGGATGGGTTCCTGTTCCATGGGCTTGCGCCCATGGCTATTCGTATTCAACCTCTCCGAGGTTTGGTTTTAGGATGAAATACTTTTCGCCTCTACCGGTGACTAAATTCAATTGTTGGAATTGATAAGACGCAATGCTTTGCGGCTCTACACTCTGGCTTTTTATCGAGATTCTTCTAACTTCTTCTAACTTCATTTAACTCCCTTTCAGCTATTGCGGTGCATGGCCGTTTCAGTTCATTGAACATAGGAGGTGCGTGCACCGTTCGCGCAAGGAATGGTTTTTTCCTACAAACATTTCATCCCTCCGGGATGATAATGTATTAGCCCGCATAGCAGTTTGTAAGGGCTTAATGGCTAGATTTATAGCCGAATAATCTTGCGTCTCTTATCGATATTCTTTGACTTCTTTGACTTCTCTGACTTCTTCTGACTTCCTCTAACTTCATTTAACTCCCTTTCTGTTATTGCGGTGCATGGCCGTTTCAGTTCATTGAACATTGGATGTGCGTGCACCGCTAGTTCTTGGGATGGGTTCCTGTTCCATGGGCTTGCGCCCATGGCTATTCGTATTCAACCTCTCCGAGGTTTGGTTTTAGGATGAAATACTTTTCGCCTCTACCGGTGACTAAATTCAATTGTTGGAATTGATAAGACACAATGCCTTGCGTATCTACACTCTGGCTTTTTATCGAGATTCTTCTAACTCCTTCTAACTTCCTCTAACTTCCTCTAACTTCCTCTAACTTCCTCTAACTTCCTCTAACTTCCTCTAACTCCCTTTCCTAAACACCACTATCCTATTGGTATTGGTTCCCTTTGCGTTGTTGCTTACCCCCCAAATGTTGGCGGTTTTGGTAAAGGCTTGGCTGTTGATTACGATGGCCTCGCAGGTAAATCCTGCTGCCATGCCAAGCGGAACAACAACCTCGTCCAGCTTTATTTTACCGTTTTTTACCTCGCCAACCTCAAAGGCTACGTGCCCTCCCGGCTGGGTTATTCGAAACAGCTCGTGAAACACCTGCTGCATCACCAAGTTCCAATCCTCCACCTTTTTACTCATGGTTATGCCTGCTGCTACTGCTTCTGCATCGATGCCGTTGAACCAGCAGCGAAGCCAGTTGTCGTCGGAGTACTGCACCACGTCGAGGAAGGGTGGCGAGGTAACCGTTAGTGCAACCGAGTTGGCGGCAATGGCGGCCGTAGCGTGTGCGGCGCCGGTGAGCAGCAACGCCTTGCTACCCGATTCCATTAGGGTGGAGCGCTCCTTCTCGCTAATGCCCTTCAGCAAATCCTTCGTCTTTTTTAGGATAATCTCCTTTACGTTTTTGTAGGGCGGTATTTGCTCGCGCTTTATGTTGATGAGCTTTTGCCGCTCGGCGCTTACCGCCTGGTTGGGCGGAAAGGTGTAGCCCGAGAAAAAGTTGGTGGAGTGCCCCGTAAGCCGGTTGGTTGCCACCATGCGAATCCATCGGTCGATGCTATCAAGGGAGCCTTTTTCTTCCTTTTCAAGAATATAGGCGCGAAGGTTAACCAACTCCCTTTCGGTGTCGGGGTGGTAGAACATGCTTAGGTCGGTGTCGGCACTTGCCTTTGCGGTTAGGTCCAGCTGCGACAAACGGCTCTTTACCTCGTCAGCAGTGGGTGGGGCAAACCGTGGTGCCACCATTATGGCGCTCAGTGGGTTGATATCGTTTGCCGTGGGTATTCTTCCCAGCAGCGCCGCCTCCAGTGCGGTGGTACCGCGACCGCTAAAGGGGTCGTAAACTCTTTCGCTAGGTTGCGTTAGCCGCTCAATAAAGAATCGGGGTAGCTGTGGCTTAAAGCAGGCACGGTACGATATTTCGTGCAGCGGGTTGGCCTGTCGTTGCCGCGAGGTCCAGAACTCCCCGGTGTAGCGTGACACTTCCATGCCGTTGAGGGGAAGGGTGTCGCGCACCACACCCGCAATGCCATGGGTTTTCAGAAGTGATTCCAGCTGTTGGGAGAAACTCTTTGCCTGTGTCGCAGCCATGAGAATTGATGGTTGAATGGGTAAAGATAGCGATTTGAGGGCATAGTGCCACAGGATTTCCTGCAGGTTGAAATGGTGAGGTAAATGCGCCATTTCCCTTACCTTTGTGCTGCATGTTTTAATCTGTTGATTTAATGGCTGGCACCGCTCAAAGCTCCTCATCGGCAAAGCCCGGACTACACCCGCGCAATCTCCATCGTTTTGGCTACAACTTTGCCGAGCTGGTTGGCAGTAGCCCCGAGCTGGCTGCCTACCTGTTTGTGAACCAGTATGGGAACGAGTCGGTTGACTTTGCCAACCCCAATGCGGTAAAGGCGCTAAACCGAGCCTTGCTGGTGCACTTCTATGGGGTTGAGGGTTGGGATATCCCCGATGGATACCTTTGTCCTCCCATTCCCGGACGAGCCGACTATATCCACCATTTGGCCGACCTGCTGGCTTTTGGCAACGACGGAACCATTCCGCGGGGCCATTCGGTTCGGGGGTTGGATGTTGGTGTGGGTGCCAGCTGCGTCTACCCCGTTATTGGCTGCCGTGAGTATGGCTGGCGCTTTGTGGGTGCCGATATTGATGCGGTGGCCATTGAATCGTCCAGCCGCATTGTGGCGCTCAACTCTTTTCTTGCCGAAGCGGTGGAGTGCAGGCAGCAGCCCTATTCGGCTGATATCTTCCGCAACATTATTCTTCCCGATGAGCGCTTCGACTTCACCCTTTGCAATCCACCCTTTCATGCCTCGCCCCAGGAGGCCGCTGCCGGAACCCAGCGCAAGCTGCGTAACCTTGGTCATAGCCGTGGTGAAAAGCTGGTGCTCAACTTTGGTGGCCAGGCCAACGAACTGTGGTGCGAAGGCGGGGAGGAGGCGTTTATTCGCAATATGATAACCCAAAGTGCCGATTTTTCGCACCAGTGCTTTTGGTTTACCACCTTGGTTTCCAAGGGTGATATCCTGTCCTCAATTCACCGCGCACTGAAGGCTGCCAATGTTGCCGACATGCGCCTTGTTACCATGGAGCAAGGACAGAAAATTAGCCGCGTGGTGGCGTGGACATTTCTCAGCAGCCAAGAGCAGCGGCAGTGGCGCAGTGAGCGATGGAGCGGCGCTACCGCAAGTCGGTAGTTCGAAATTGGCTCCAACCGGTTTTCTCCCTTTGTGAGAAGCCACAATTTATCTGTTGAATGCAATTTTGTGCTACATTTATCCTGATGCATGGCACCGGTTATGCCGTGCAAACAGACAGAATGGTATGCGTGAGAATGGTTAATTTAACAATGCTTCCCCATGGCAACACTCTCCGAATTTAACAGCTCCAAGTTTCGGTTCTGGCTCTTCCTCTCCATGATTCTCTTGGTGATTGTTCACGGCTATAACCTCAACGAGCGCTACCTGGAGCCCTAGACGCTGGTGAATGAACCCCTAACCTTTACAACCTTTTTCGAATACCTTACGGCCAATGGCCTTTTTCGCTTCTTTGTCCCCATGCTCTTTGCCATTTCGGGCTTTCTCTATACCCTTAGCGACTATAAGCCCTACGGCGTGAGAACACGTAAGCGGCTTCGCACGCTTGGAATTCCCTACCTCTTGTGGAGTGCAGTGGGGCTTGCTCTTGTGTTTGGAATGGAGCACTTTGCCTATACCCGCAACATTATTGCCAGCACCCATATGATGCAGATTGATGATACCCGCATCTTCCTTGCCGATTACCACTGGTATGATGTGTTAGTCCGCTGGATATTAGCCCCCGTTCCCTACCAGCTGTGGTTTATTCGTGTGCTGCTCATTTACAACATTGCCTACCCCGCCATTCGGTGGTGCATGACCTACCGGATTGCTCGTTGGGTTTACTTCTCGCTTGCTGGGCTTCTTTGGTGGGCCACGGTTAACGTGGGGCTAATGGAGGGCGAGGGGCTGGTCTTTTACGGGCTGGGCATTTGGATTGCCAAAACCGATTTTAATATCGATACACCCACGCGTTGGCTTAGCCCAAAATTATGGGGGCCCATATTTATTGGGCTATCGCTGGTAAAGACTCTGCTAGCCTTTAGGGGAATGGCATGGCTGGGCGATGCCGTTTTTCCCACGCTCACCATAATGCACAAGCTGGTGGAGCTTAGTGGCTTCGTTTTCTGCTGGTATGGCTTCAACATGCTGGTAAGGTGGAGCATCAAGCGCGAGTGGTTTGCCCATCTCAGCTCCTACTCGTTCATGATTTACGGGCTCCATGCCCCCTTGGTGGCCTTTGCCATCGATAGCGCCCTGCAGGTGATTGGTGCGCCCGATATCCGCCGAATGGTGGCCTACATACTGCTTCCGGTGGTGATAATTGCCTTTTGTATTGGTGTGGGGGCACTGCTCAAGGCTCTCTCGCCTAAGCTTTACGGGCTGTTTACCGGTGGGCGTGGACTTGGCTAACGTTTTTTGCAGCACCTTTTGTGCAAAGCCATAACGAGCGGTAATTGTTGTTAACCGCAGCTAAAAGCCTTGACATTCTTCTCCTTTATGGGTAACTTAGGCCTTAATTAAAAGTTATTACCATGGGAAAACAGTCGATTAAGGTTGCATCGGTGGATGTAAACAAACTTTTGGAAATGCTGAATGCCGCCCTCTCTGAGGAGTGGCTGGCCTACTACCAATACTGGATTGGTGCCCGCCTAATGGAGGGACCCATGCGCAGCGAGGTGGAACCCGAGCTGCTGCTGCACGCCACGCAGGAGCTTGGTCACGCCGTGCTGGTGGTGAACCGGATTATTCAGCTGGGCGGAACCCCCGTAATGAATCCCAACCAGTGGACCAAACTGGCCCGCTGCTCCTACGACGAGCCTTCGGACCCCTACATTGAGGTTATTCTGGAGCAGAACCTGAAGGGTGAACGCTGCGCCATACAGCGCTACCAGGAGATTGCCGACTTTACCAATGGCAAGGACCACGCTACCCACCAAATGGCCGTTACTATTCTTAACGAGGAGGTGGAGCACGAGAACGACATTGAGGATTGGCTTACCGATATTCTCCGAATGAAGGAGGAGTTTAAGAAGATGAGGTTCTAGCAAAAGCCCCTGTAAACATATGCACCGGCACTGCTCCGCTACGTTTGTTGCGGAGGGTGCCGGTGTTTTTTTTTTGTTTTTGTGAAATTTTGCTTAATTTAGTTAGGAAATAAACCACACCAAAAGATGTGTCTATCCACCCAAATTGGTCGGGATGAGTCCACCAAATGTTTTGTTGTAAACGAGTTAACGACAAGTGTAGATAACCACCCAGCAGACAATTTTCTGATTAAATGACAGGAAAAGAAATTATGAACAGCCAACACTCAAAACAGCACATTTGCAAACCGCACATGCCGAGGCACGACTAACGTTTGCAAAAGAACTGTTTTCTTGCCGACGCACCAAGATTGTCATAGAATGATTGAAATTCAAAAGATAGCAGAAACATTAAATAACTCACCAAGTGTAGAACTTCTCCGGTTGAGAAACAGGGAAGCTATCATCGTATTTCTCATCAATACATTTTCTGCTCATCAAGGAGCTATATCAGAAGAAAAAATCATTGCCCAACTTGCAGACTTCTTAGATTACAGAAAAATTGAGAAAGACGAGGAAAGCGACATTGAGGTTTTTGATTCCTACGAGACAAAAGCCAAAAAATATATCCTAAGTTGGACAAACAAAGGCTTTTTAACTAATTATCCCGATGAACAAGGTGAAGTTTTTTATGAACTTTCATCTCATTCAAGCAAAACCATTGATTGGTTAGCGAGTTTGAAAAAAGAAGAATTTGTAGGTACAGAATCAAAATTCAACAACATCCTGAATCAGTTGAAAGAATTGGTTGAGAATACGAACGAAGATTCTGAAAAACGAATTCAAATATTGGAAGAAAAGAAATTGGAAATTGAACAACAAATTCAACGAATCAAAACGGGCGAAGATGTAAAAGTATTCGAGGAATTTGAAATTGTTCCTCGTTTCAATCAAATCAATCAATCTGCCAAGGAATTGTTATCTGACTTCAAAGAGGTTGAAGACAATTTCAAAGAAATCACGAAAGGCATTTATCAAAAACACGCTGACGGGAGTTTATCCAAAAGCGATATTTTGGAATTTACTTTCGATGCACTAGATGCGTTGAAAGAAAGTCAGCAAGGGAAAAGTTTTTATGCTTTTTGGTCGTTCATCCTAAATCCCAACTTGCAAAACAAATGGGATAGTCTTACGAAAGAATTGTACAAGACATTGGAAGAGAAATCAATTCCAGTGAGTGACCCATTCCTGAAAGGGATGAAGAAACATCTTCACAGTGCTGGCCAAAAAGTGTATAAAGCCAACGATAAAATGGCTGAAAAGCTCAGCCGTATTATCCGTGAAAACGAAAGTTCTAAATCGGAAGCCACGAAAACCATCATTCAGGAAATAAAGAAACAACTTGTTGAAATCAGCAAGATAAAAAAGAAGCCTGAAATTTCATTTGAATTGGAGACCGAAATCGTGATTAACATCACGTTTGAACGCAAATTAACCACAGAACAAAGCGAAGACATTATCTACAAAGACAAGCCTAAAATTGCAGACGAAGACATCACTTCTTCCAACCATTTGGTAAAACTGTTTTCTCAAACAAATATTGACAAAGAGTTGCTGAGGAAAAGGATTAAAGATATTCTGAAAGAAAAATCTCAGGCAACACTGTTAGATGTGGTTGATTATTACGGTGGACTTGATAAAGGCCTTCCTGAATTGTTTGGATACATAGGAATTGTAAAAGAATTTAAACACGTCATTAGTCCAGACAAATCTCAAAGTATAGTGTTTGATTCTGAAAACAGAAAGCAAATCAAAATCCCCGAAATTATATTGACCAAATGAATTTAGAAAACTATAAAAAGCCATATAGCAAAGCAATTGTTAGATTGTTGAAATCACCAATTGAGCGAAACTCAAATGAATGGGAAAATGTAGTAATGTATCAAAACGAGATACAAGACTACATAAGCCAAATTGGGTTGGAACTCATTATAAAAAAAGATGAAGGATTTGCCTTTGTAAAGCAACTTGAAGATAGCGAAGGAAATACTCTTGGGTTAGTTCAAAGACGACAAGTTGGTTTTGAAACATCAATTGTGCTTGTTGTGCTAAGACAGAGTTTGGAAGAATTTGATAGCAACCCAACCCAGTTAGCTACTGAAAAATTTATTACAAATACTGAAATAAGAGACGAATTAGAGTTATTCCTTCCTGAAAAGTTCAATAGAAAGAGTTTCATAAAAGAACTTGACAGGTATATCAACGCTACTGTTGATTTGGGCTATTTGAAAGAAGTCAGTAAAAAAGACAACGAAACAAGATACCGAATACATCGAATTATCAAAGAAAAAATAACACTGGATATTTTACAGGATTTCAAAACAAGATTGCAGGAATATGTTGAGTCTGTTTAGCACAAGTTCCGACAAGGCGGGTTTCAGACTTCAATATATGGAAGTTTTTAACTGGGGAACGTTTGATGAGAAAGTGTTTAGAATTAACCCACAGGGAAATAACTCCTTGTTGACTGGTGCTAATGCGTCAGGAAAAAGCACATACATAGATGCACTACTTACATTAATGGTTCCTGCAAAAAAAGATAGGTTTTACAATCAATCATCAGGCGTTGATAAGAAAGGTAATCGAACTGAAGAAACCTACGTTTTGGGACATTATGGAAATATTCAAGAAGAAGGTAAAAGCTCTACTTCTACACAAAAGTTGAGAGAAAAAAACACTTACTCAGTTATTCTTGCTCATTTTAAAAACACAGATTTAAAACAAGTAACGCTGTTTCAAGTTCGTTGGTTTAGTAGTAGTGGAGAATTAAACCGGCAGTTTGGCATTGCTCATACATCGCTTGAAATAGAAAAAGATTTTGGAGATTTTGATTCAAAAGGATTGTGGAAAAGAAGGTTAGATAAAGCATACAATTCGAATACAACAAAAAAGATAATTGAATTTATTGATGGTCCAACGGCATATGCTGAAAGAATGGCGAGTTTGTTTGGTATGCGTTCCGTTAAAGCATTGAGTTTGTTTAATCAGGTGGTAGGCGTAAAAGTTTTAGAAGATTTAGATGAGTTTATCAGAACAAATATGTTAGAGGAGCTAGATGCTGAAACAGAGTTTATTCAGTTGAAAGAAAGTTTTCTGACTTTAATGGATGCAAAAACAAACATTGAAAAAGCCAAGGAACAAATCAAACAATTAATGCCAATAAATGAGATTGCCCAAAAACTAACCAATATACAAGTTGATTTGGAGCAATTAGAAAAAACAAAAGAAACGTCAGTTTATTGGTTTGCAAAAAAAGGAGTTGAATTAGGCAAAAAGGAATTAGAAAAATGTAAGGAAGAATTGCATCGTCTTAATGATGAATTGGTTTTATTACGAAACAGAGAAGAAACACTGAAACAAGAAGAACGAGCGATTTCCATCTCTATTGAAAAAGACGAAGTTGGTAGTAAAATCAAGGATTTGGAAAAGGAAATTAAGCAGCTTGAGACAAGTAAAACATTGCGAAGTAAGAAGCTTGACGACTACAATAAAATAGCTCAAGGTGTTGATTTGCAAACAAATCCCAATGAAGATGCTTTTATTGCAAACCGTGATAAAGCCAAGCAGTTAAAACAAAACACTCAACAAAAAATTGAGGATGAAAGCGAAAACCTTCGCGCATTGAAAAACAAAGATGACGAATTAACAAAATCAACAGAGGAATTAGTAAGCACGATTCAAACTCTTCAAAAAAACAAAAACAATATCGCTGGACGAGAAGCGGAAATACGAGATGAGATTATTGCACAAATTGGAGCAAGCAAAGAAGAAATCCCGTTTATTGGCGAACTCATCAAAGTAAAAGAAGATGAAGTGAATTGGGAATCTTCCATCGAAAAAGTGCTTCACAATTTTGCTCTGCGATTGATTGTTCCGCCAAAATATTACTCCAAAGTAAACGAATATGTAAACAGCAATAATTTGAGAGGTAGAATTCGGTATGATAAGTATGAAGAAAACTATCTAAAAAATTTTCAGAACAAAAACATAAGCGATAAATCTATTGTAAATAAAATTGAAATTAAGCCCAGAACGCAATATTACGAATGGATTGAGGATTATTTACAAAATCAATTTGATTTTGTTTGTGTAGATAATCTCACAGAATTTGAACGCTATTCTGAAATGGCAATAACCCAAAGCGGACTGATAAAATTCAAAAAAGGGAAGCACGAAAAGGATGACCGTCCACATATCACGAAAAAAGAGAACTATGTTCTGGGTTGGGATAACAAAGAAAAAATTGCTGCATTAAAGAAAGAATTAACCAATCTGCAAAACCAGCAAACCGACAATAGGAAAGCTATTACAAATAAGAACAGTGAAATAAAAAATTTGGGAATATTCAGAGACGAATGCCATAGTCTGTTTTCAAAATTTGATAAATACGATGATATAAACTGGCAAATCTATGCTCAAGATATTCTTGAAAAAGAGAAACAGAAAACTGATTTAGAAAAAACCAACGACCGTGTAAAGAAATTGCAAGAACAGCTGAGCAAGGTTCAAGTGAATTTAAAACAAGTATCGGACGTTAGTATTTTCGATAAAAGTCAAGAGATTTTCAAAAAAGGAAAAGACATTGAAATCATTGAAGGAGAAATAGAAAGGAATGAAAAGACAATTCAGATTACAGGTATTACTGAAATTGTTGAGTTTGAAAACAACAATCTTGAAATTTTAAATATAGAATTTCCCAATATCAGGACAACACAATCTAATTTTCTAAAGGAATTATCAAGTAGAGAAACTGAACTAAAAAATCTAAAACAACAAAGCGAAAGAGAAGTAATTATTAAAATAAACACCTTTAAACAACCTTCAGAAGAAATTCTAAATAAATTTAAAGATTGGCGTTCTGATGTGAATTCATTGCCTGATTCTACCAATTTAGACTTAATCAGTGAATATCAAAGATTTTTAGAAAGATTAGAAAAAGACAATCTACCAAAATTTGAAAAGAAATTCAACGATTATTTGCAGGAAACCATTACCAACAAAGTGGGCGATTTCAGAATGTTTTTCGAGAACTGGTCAGATTCAATCAAAGAGAACATCAAGCATTTGAACGATTCTCTGAAAGATATTGATTTTAAAAGCAAGCCTCAAACATACATTCAGCTTGTGGCACCCAATAAAATTAGTGATGAAGTAAAAGAGTTCCGTAATCTACTCGAAAAAGCAATTCCCAACATCAGGGAAGTTGATGCTTCTATTGATGGTCGAAAAAATCACTTTTACAACCATATTGAACCTTTAATTTCGAAATTGGATAAAGAAGAATGGCGTAAAAAAGTAATGGACGTTCGCTTTTGGTTCAGTTACAAGGCTGAAGAGTTTTACAAAGAAAACAATCAGAAATTTAAAACATACGAAGGTATGGGAGCAATGTCAGGAGGTGAAAAACCACAGCTAACCTATACAATTCTTTGTGCAGCCGTTGCATATCAATTTGGGTTAACTAAAGAAGGTTTACATAGCAATTCATTCCGATTTATCGCTATTGATGAAAGTTTCACGAATCAAGATGGCGATAAAGCAAAATATCTATTGGAATTATGCAAACAATTGCATTTACAGTTTTTGGTTGTTACTCCAACAACAAATATTGATATAGTGGAACCATATATTTCATTTGTTCATTTTGTAGAACGCATAGAAGAAAGACATTCGTGGTTGTATGATATGCCTATCGAACAATTCAAAGAAGAAAAAGCAAATTATCTGAATCAATGATTACACCCAAAGAAATAAAAGACAAAGCCGAAAGAAAATACATTTCTTTTCTTCAATCATTGGTTGAGAATAGGTCTTTTGAGAAACTTGTAATTCGTGGCGATAAGTCATATACCAAATCTTCTTTATCCGAATTTGAAAAAGAAATACAACAAATCGTCAACCAATCTAAAGAGAAAAAAGGATATGGATACACATTGGAATTTCAACAAGTAAGAACAAAGTCGTTAGGAATACAAGACTTACCAATCTCAATTTTCTTTGATACTGAAAAAGATTTTCTGAAATTTTTGAGCAAGGAAAAAGAAGCTGAATTATTCAAAACAAGCGTTGTTAAAATCATCGAGGCATTTCCAGAATTAAAAGATTGGATAATAAAAAACCCCATTAAAGTTATTAATAACCAGCCTGAATGGGAAAGTATTTTAAAAGTTTGTCGATACTTTAAACAAAATCCTAAACCAAATTTGTACATAAGGGAATTGCCAATACAGGTTCATACCAAATTTATTGAACGCAACCAGGCGGTAATCAAAGAATTGCTTAACATTCTGATTTCAGAGCATATCTATAACGAAGAAAAGGAGTTTGAGAAAAGATTTAACCTGAAATATGCCGAATCTCAAATACGGTTTAAAGTTCTTGACAGAGCAATAGCCGAAAAATTCTTTTCGGGAGTTGACGATATTGCTGTTCCTATAAGCCAATTTGAAACATTGAATTTACCGATTAAAAAAGTATTGGTCGTAGAAAATAAAACAACGCTTTATACAACTTTGACACTACCCAAGATGAACGGCTCTATTGCAATATTTGGAAGCGGATATAGTGTTTACAACCTCAAACATGTTCATTGGTTTGCTAATCTTGAATTGCTTTATTGGGGCGACATAGACGTACAAGGTTTTGAAATTTTATCTCAATTCAGAAGCTATTTTAAGCAACCCAAAAGTATATTAATGGATTTTGCAACCTTTGAAAAATTCTTCGAAAATGATTTAGGAACCCAAACAAATATTTATACATCACTTAATTTGACTGACAGTGAACAAAAACTATATGAAATTCTGAAAACAAACAATTGGCGATTAGAACAGGAAAAAATTCCATTCGATTATGTCAATGAATTTTTTGATAAAGAAAACCTCGCTTCATAGTCAAGCACATTGGCTGGTCGCAAAAAAAAACAATACACGACCAAAGCCAGTTAAAGAGCTTGCCTACACAAGTGCACCGGCACAGCTCGTATCAAAAGTAGTTGTAACTTGGGTAGGTAAGTGTTTCGAAATCGGCAACTAACCATACCGCCAAATGTTAAATTTTCATCCCATGAACCCACTCCGCACCAATATTCTCCTGCTTCTCGTGCTGCTTGCTAGCAGCTTGACAAGCCTTGGGCAGACGGTTAAGCCGACAGACTACCTAATCCGTTTTGCGGACTCCCTTAAAGATGAGTGTGGGTATAAGAATCAAAATGGGGACACGGTTATCCCGCAGGGTAAGTATGCCATTTGCTTTACCGATACCTTTAGAACCTATGCCATAGTTTTAAAGCCTAACGTTGGCTTTGTTGCAATCGACCGGAACGAGAAGACGCTATATGAGGTCTTCCCCTTTGACAACGGACCAGACATGCCATCTGAGGGGCTTTTTAGAATAGTGGAGAATGCTAAAATCGGCTTTGCAGACTCTGCCACGGGTAGGGTTGTTATTCAACCTCAGTTTAAGTGTGCTTGGCCCTTTAAGCACGGAGTTGCAAAGGTCAGCATGGAGTGCACGGAGCAGTTGGACGGGGAACACAAGACTTGGCTTAGCAACAGCTGGTATTACATCGACAAAACGGGGCGGAGGGTTAATAAGCATATGGGAAACTAAAATGTTCGATGGCAGACATTGTGTCTATCTCCTGTTCACTCTTGCTATTGTTGCAATTGGAAGTTTTGGTGGAAGCGACCATAAAAACAATGTTATAATATGAAACCAGAATTTGACATCTGTACCAATAATCGGTATATTTGAAAAAAATAGTAAGTCATGGAAAGGAACACATCAATATCGATTGGAAAATATTTTGACAGCTTTATTAAAAGCAGAATATCTTCAGGCCGATACAAAAACGCAAGTGAGGTTGTTCGTGCTGGATTGCGACTTTTGGAAGAGGAGGAAAACAAGATAATGGTCTTAAGAGACGCAGTTCAAGAGGGCATTGATAGCGGAATTGCTTCTGATTTTAACCCTGAAACATACTTAGTGGAATTAAAAGCTAAAAAGAGGTTGAATGGCTAAGTCTAAATTTACGGTTCAGGCCGTTAACGACTTAACTCAGATTTGGAATTACACTTTAAATAAATGGTCTGAAGAGCAAGCGGACCGCTATTACCACATGCTCATCGAAAATTGCAAAGAGGTTGCAAGTAACCCTGATTTGGGTAAGAATTATTCAGGAGTTGTAGAAAACTTGTTGGGATTTAAAGCAGGACGGCACATAATCTTTTACCGCAAGATTGAGAATAATGAGGTAGAAATCACAAGAATTCTTCATGAACAAATGGATTTAGAGAATAGAGTAATTGAAAAATAACCCTAATTATTAAGCGGTAAATATTAGCATTTGCCGACTCCTTCTAGACTTTTCTGGTCTTCAAAAACAAAAATTGATTTCTGTTAGTGAACACATGCTTCAGGAGTAATTCTCTCTGCTCCTTTCATCCACCCCATTCCTACGTTTCGCGCTCTATTATTGTCGGTTGAGGAGGTTTGTCCCTTGACCCTCACCCTCGTTACCTTACTTTTGTCGCAGGTTTAAGGTGAAAATTAATAGTAAGGTAAGCGTATGAAGCCCACATCCTCTGCAATTACAAGTAAGAATGAAGCTATTCAGCATGTGGGCTTCATACGGCCATTTAAAATCAATTCTACTAGGATGAAAACAAGATGCAACTGTGCGAAACAGCTTATGCAGCAAGGCTATGGCCGGATGCTGCTTTTCATTATTGCGGTGGGCTCTTCTGCAGTGCTGGTAAGCTGCAGCTCGGCCGCCGCCGACCAAACTCCCGAGGCACCCTACGTAAGGGTAGAGCCGGTAAGCGTGGAGTCAACCTCGTTGCCGTTGGAAATTAGCGGTGTAATTAAGGAGAAGCAGGAGGTAATGCTCTCCTTTAAGGTTGGTGGCCCCATCCTTTCGCTTTCGGTTAAGGAGGGCGACTTGGTGAAGAAGGGAGAGGTGATTGCCCAGATTGACCCCCGCGACTATGAAATACGTCTTCAGTCTGCCAAGGCACAGTATGACCAAATTACCGATGAGTATAGCCGCAACCGCCAGCTGTTTGAGCAGGGAAAACTCCCCGCCAACACCTACGAGAAGCTGAAGGCGGCCTACCTGTCCACCAAGAGCTCGTTTGAAGCAGCACAAAATGCGCTCAACGACACTCGATTGGTAGCCCCATTTACGGGATATATTTTTCAGAAGAAAGTTGACCAGTTTGAAACGGTTAACCTAGGACAGACCATTGTTTCGCTCATTGATGTGAGCCAGGTGGAGGTGACCTTTGGTTTGGCCGAGTCACAAATAAAAAATGCTTCCAACTTTGGACGAATTGTGTGCGATGTGCCCAATGCCAACGCTTTTAACCTACCGGCTTCCATCGTATCGGTTAACAGAAAAGCGGGTGCAAGCAACCTGTTCGAGGTTAAGTTGGCGCTAGCCAATCCCAACGGGATGCTTCGTCCTGGGCTATCGGCAACGGTACGAATCCAGCTACCTTCCCAGTCGGGTAGTCAGGTGCAGGTGCCTGTTGCTGCAGTATTCTCGCGCAACGGACAGTCGAGCGTTTGGATTTACAACCCCGCTACGCAGGTGGTGGCTTGCCGAACTATTGCTCTCGAAGCCAATGGCCGCAATGGGATGCTGCTTGTAAGGCATGGGTTAGTTGCCGGAGAATCCATTGTGATTGCTGGCGTGAATAAGCTTACCGACAATGAGAAGGTAAGGGTGTTAAATCCAAACTCTATATAAGCGCCAGTTATGCTGAATAAGATATTAAAGCAGAAGGCGTTTCTCTCCTTCCTGTTTGTTGCGCTCGTCATTGGCGGCATTATGTCCTACTCCTCAATGGGGAAGCTTGAGGACCCTGAGATTCCTGTGAAGGCAGCAGTTGTGGTTACGGTGTATCCGGGTGCCAGCGCACAAGAAGTTGAAACGGAGGTCACCGACGTACTCGAAAAGGCCATCCAGCGGCTTGATAATATCGACAACATACAGTCGAGGTCGATGCCGGGCTACTCCGAAATTACCGTAAATATTAAATCGGGATATGAATCGTCCAAGCTTCCTCAGCTGTGGGACAACCTTCGTCGGAAGGTGAATGATATAAAGGGCGATTTGCCACAGGGAGCGTATACCCCAATTGTTAACGACGATTTTGGCGATGTGTCGGGGATCTTCTTGGCCATGACTAACGATGGTTATTCCTACAAGGAGTTCCTGAACTACGCCGACCATGTGCGTCAGCAGCTGCTTACCGTTCCAGGTGTAAAGCGTGTGGAGTTTTTTGGCAAGCGTACTGAGGTGGTAAACGTCGACTTCAACAACGACTACTTTGCCTCGTTGGGAATAAACCCCATGCTCATTTTTCAGGCATTTAACGATCAGGGTTCCATTGTAAACGCTGGCGACTTTGCCTTTGGTGGTAATCGTATCAGGGTGAATATAGGCAACAAGTTTCAGTCGCTCGATGAGATTAAGAACTTTGAGGTAAAGCTGCCCTCCGGTGCACGTTACCGGTTAGGCGAGATTGCAACGGTGACACGCGGCTTCTACCAACCACTTTCGGAGCAAATTAAGTTTAATGGGAAGGAGGCCATAAGCCTTGCCATATCCATGAATAGCGGTGGAAATGTGATAGTTTTGGGCAAAGCCGTGGAGGATAAGCTGGCCGAACTGTCGAAGGATTTGCCCGTGGGTGTGGAGTTCCATCCCATATACTACCAGCACCAAAAGGTGGAGGAGTCCATCAACAACTTTGTTATAAACCTTATTGAGTCGGTGTTGGTGGTGGTTGTGGTGCTGCTGCTGGCCATGGGGCTTCGTGCCGGATTGCTTATATCCAGTGGGCTGGTGCTTACCATTCTGGGTACCTTTATTGTGATGAGTGCCGCTGGAATTGAGCTGCATCGTGTTTCATTGGCGGCCATTATTATTGCCATGGGTATGCTGGTTGACAACGCCATTGTGGTTGTCGATGGAATTCTTATAGACCTTAAGCGGGGAAAGCCGCGAAAGATTGCCTTTGTTAGTTCGGCAAATAAGTCGTCCATGCCTCTGCTTGGGGCAACGTTGGTGGCCATTTTAGCCTTTATGCCGCTGGCTTTTAACCCAACTGGTGTAGGGGAGTTTTTGAAATCGCTCTTTTATGTTTTAGCCATTTCACTATTCCTCAGCTGGGTGCTGGCAATGGTTCAAACGCCATTTATGGCCAACTATTTCTACCGTAAGCCGCGCAAGCCGTTGACAGAAAAGCAAACCGAGTCGGATGTGTATAGTGGGAAATTCTACCGTTTCTATAATAAGATAATTCGATACGCTCTTTGGCACAAAACAATGATTTCACTGCTGACTTTTGCTGCCTTGATCATTTCATTTTGGGCCTTTCGCTTTGTGAAGCAGGACTTCTTTCCCGGGGTAACCTACAACCAGTTTGTAATGGAATACCGTTTGCCTCTTGGAAGCGACATCAATCAGGTAAGTACCGATTTGGATACCATTCAGCATGAAATTAACACGTGGAAACATGTCTCCTCTGTGGTTTCGGCTGTTGGAAGAACTCCCGCACGCTACACCCTTATGCGCCCTATGAGCGGATACAGCCCTTCGTATGGAGAGCTAATAATAACCACTGCCGACAAGAAGTATACCGATGAGATAATGCAGCGTGCCGATAAGTATGTGGCTAAACGTTTCCCCCAAGCGATTGGTCGGGCAAGAGGCTACATTGCGGTGGGTGGCGATTATAAGGTTGAGGCCATGTTTTCTGGTCCCGATGAAAAGGTGCTTCGCGAGCTGGCAAGCCAGGCGGAAGATATCTTCCGGAAGGATCCTCGGGCTGCCTTTATTACCAATAACTGGAAGAATGAGGCAATGGTGCTTAGTCCATACTACTCGCAGGATCAGGCGCGGCGTCTAATGGTTAGCCGTTCCGATGTAGCCAATGCTCTTGCCGTTGCAACTATGGGTCTACCAATTGGGGTTTACTACGATGGAGAGTATCGGCTTCCGGTAATGCTACGGCTTAACCGTTCACTCAACAACGATCTTTCTGGTTTGTCGAATATTCCGGTGTGGTCCAACTCGGCAAGCAGCGTTCCGCTAGGCCAAGTGGTCGATTCCGTGGATATGACTTGGGAAACCAATACCATTATGCGCTACAATGGGCAGCGTGCCATAAAGGCTCAGTGCGATCCGGCGGTTGGGGTTACAGCCAACGATCTGTTCAACGCCGTTAAACCTCAGGTGGATGCCATTCACCTGCCACAGGGATATCGCTTGCAGTGGCTTGGCGAGCAAAAGGACAGCAATGAGGCAAACAAGGGGCTAATGGCAAATTTCCCTCTTGCGTTGTTGCTCATGGTTCTGATTATAGTGGCGTTGTTCGGCAACTTTAAGCAGCCTATTATCATATTTGCCATTGTGCCATTGGCCTTTATTGGCGTTATCATTGGATTTTTGGTTACTGGTGCCCCCTTCGGATTCTTGCCAATTGTAGGCACTCTCGGTCTTATAGGGATGATGATAAAAAATGCGGTGGTGTTGCTCGATGAGATCAATATACAAGTTAAGTCAGGAAAGGCAACCCTGTTGGCGATAATCCATTCGGCTACATCACGTGTTCGCCCAGTAATGATGGCCTCACTCACCACCATTCTTGGTATGGCTCCGCTTGTATTCGATGATATCTTCGGATCAATGTCTATAGCAATCATGTTTGGGTTGCTGGTGGGAACCATTATCACTCTTGTGGTGGTTCCAGTACTGTATGCCATTTTTTATAAGGTGAATACCCGAAACCTTGAAAGCATTGGTTAGGTGATGGCGTGTGACTCCCAGAGTGCAATGATTGCCATAATGGGAGCACACGCTTTCTTAAAAACAAATGACGACACCTGTGGAAACTTTTGGTTTTAGCTGTAAGCGCGATGATAGCAGAATCAGCAACATGAGAGTTTCGTTACACCCTTTTAAAATTAATTCGGTCATAATGAAAAAAATAGCAGTAACCATTGCCCTTGCAGCCATAGTCGCGGCAGGTTATTCACAGCAAGTAGTTACCCTACAGCAGTGCAGGGAGCAGGCGCTGCAGAACAATCGAAATGTAAAGCAGTCGGAGTTGGATAAGCGCATTGCCGTAGCACACCAGAAGGAGGCCCGTGCCTCTTACCTTCCTCAGATTGACGGAAGTGGTAGCATAATGAACTTACCCGACATGAAGAACATCAGTGTTCCGGGGTTCTTTCTACCAACGGCCAATAGCGCAACGGAGGCAGCCAATCACCAGTATAGCGGGGAGAGCAATGTATACTTTCCCGGCATCGATTTGGGAACGAAAAATCTAACCATCTACCAGACTCAAATAGTGGCCAAACAGGCACTTTTTGCTGGGGGACAGGTGCGGAATGCAAATAAGATGGCCAATGAGGCGGTTGCGATTGCCGACCAAGCAACGGCGCTTACCGCTTCGGAGGTGGTAATGAACACCGATCAGGCATTCTGGCAGCTTGTATCCATTCAGGAGCAGGTAAAGGTGGCTGAACGTTATGTTACCATGCTCGACTCTCTGGAGAGCCAGCTGGTTACTGCTTACCAGCTGGGCCTAATACCCAAGAGTGAGCAACTAAAGGTTGCTGTTCAGCGAAATGAGGCCAGCATCAACCTGCTCAAGGCTCGCAATGGGCTTCAGCTTGCTCGCATGAATCTCTGCAGGCAGATTGGGGTGGATCTTTCCACCAACCTTGCCGTTACCGTAGATAATTTAGGTGAACCACAGCTTCCCGCAGCAGGGTTGGATGTTGATAAGGCGCTGGATGCTCGTTCCGAAACAAAAATACTGGAAGGACAGGTGGCCATTGCCGATTACCAGCGCAAGAATGCCATGGCTGAATTTATGCCCACGCTGGGTGTACAGGTGAGCTATGGTTACAACTATGTGCCAAATCTTTACAACGGTGGATGGAACACAATTGCTTCGGCTCAACTTTCAGTTCCTATTGTGCATTGGGGCGAGAAGCGACAAAAGTTGAAGGCAGCCCGCTACAAGCTGGAGCAGTCGAAGCTGAAACAGGACGATGCACGTGAGTTCATGAGGTTGGAAATTCAGCAGCGGTGGCTTCAGTTCGATGAGGCATACCAAACCATTGGCTTGGCTGCCAAGAGCAAGGCCGAGGCGGAGGAGAGTCTCAGTGAGGTGCAGGCCAGCTTTAATGCAGGGTTAAATACCACCACCGATCTTCTAAATGCTCAGGCTTCATGGCAAAAGGCGCATGCCTCCTATGTTGAGGCAGTATCATCTTACCAAATTGCCAAGTCTGTTTACCTTAAGGGCATTGGCGAACTCACCGTATCAGAGTAGGAGTTGGTGTGGAACATTGGCTTTATGTGTATATTTGAACATTACCTAAGGGGAAACAAAGGATGCACTCAGTGAAGTTAATTAAGAGTATTGTAAAGGGGAAAGACTGTCTACAGGAGTGGAAGGATATTCGTCCACACGTTTTCTTCGATTTCAAGTCGCGGTTGCTTTTTGGGGTAGTTACCACAGCGCTCATGATTACCATTATTAAGCAGCTGATGTTCCCTCATGAGCCTTTTACTTGGGGTGGTCCACTCTTCCTCTTTTCCATTATGTTTGTGATAAGCGAGGGGATCTTTGTCTTCAACCAGGTGATTGCCCATAAGTATCCTTGGCATCTGAAAACACGGAAGCGCTTCGCCATGCTCTTTGCCTTCTCTACAGTTTGGTTTGTGCTGTGGTTCTTCGTAGCTATGTGGTTTAAGCCCATGTTTGGTGAAGATTTGGCAATGGAGCCGAGCCAGTTCTACTTGAGTGTTTCCCTTTTTATAATGTTTGTACTTATTTACGTTAGTTTACTCATTGTATATAACTACCACCAGAGTTTGACCGCCGTAATGCTGGAAAATGAGAAGCTGCAGCAGGAGAAGCTTCGACTCGACTACGTGGCACTGCAGGACCAGATTAATCCCCATTTTCTCTTCAACAACCTTAGCACGCTCATTGCCATCATAAAGAGCGACCCCGATAGCGCTGTTTCTATGGCAACAAATTTCTCCGATGTTTACCGCTATGTGCTGCAGAGCAAGGATAAGGTGTCGGTTTCGCTGGGGGATGAGCTGAAGTTTATCAAGGCCTACCTTGCCCTTCACCAAATTCGGCTGGGCGATGGCCTTACGGTAACCTTCTCCATCGATAACGACCTGCTCAACCACCAGCTGGCACCGCTCAGTCTCCAGCTCTTGGTGGAGAATGCCATTAAGCACAACGTGGCCACGCTCGCTTCACCGCTTCATATTGAGGTGAAGGCGCACGATGGGCATGTAATGGTAACCAACAACCTAAACCCTAAAAAAACTACCTACTCTACCAATACGGGATTGCAAAACATAGAGAAGCGCTTTCAGTTTCTAACCAGCAACCCCATTGTGGTTGAAAAGCACGAGCAGCACTTTACCGTTAAGCTACCCCTAATTCAGATGGAAAATGGACGTTAAAGTGGTTATTGTTGAGGACGAGGTGCACTCTGGAGCCATGTTGAGAACCATGATTGCCGAGCTACGTCCAAATTGGAGTGTGCTAGCCATGCTTCAGAGTGTGAAGGATACGGTGGCATGGCTATCCGCCAATGAGCATCCGGAAATCATCTTTATGGATATTGAGCTGGCCGATGGCAGCTGCTTCGAGATTTTTAACGAGATGGAGGTGGAGAGCGGCATTGTGTTCACCACCGCCTACCACGAGCATGCGCTTAGGGCATTTCAGCTTAATAGCATCCACTATTTGCTAAAGCCCATTAAGAAGGATGAGCTGGAGCAGGCTATTTTTAAGTTTGAGAAGATATTGGAGCTTATTCAGCCGGAAGAATCCATAGCCATTGATTACCGCACCTTGGCGCAGGAGATAACCAGCTCGCAGCTGAGTTACCGCCGACGCATTCTGGTTTCGAAAAAGGGAGCCTTCTTTTCGCTCCCCATGGCCGAGGTGGCCTACATTTATGTGGATACCAAGGTGACCTTTGTGGTGGCCTTCGATGGCAAGCAGTATCCTATTTCCGCTTCGCTCGACAAGCTGGAGCCGGAGCTCGATCCGGCACTCTTCTTTAGGGCCAACCGCCAAGCCATTATCAACCTAAATGCCGTTGAGAAATTTGAGGCCTACTTCAACGGAAAACTGGCGCTGCACCTCAAAAACAAGCTCGGCGAGAAGATTATCGTTAGCCGCGATAAGGCCATGGCACTAAAAAGTTGGATGAACGGGTAGCATTTGAATGGCTGATTAGTTGCTGAAATGGTAATAAGTTATTCCGAGTATTTACAGTAGGTTACAGAATTACTAACCCATGTTGAAGGCTAAAATCTTTTAACTTTCCACAAAATTGTTACCACATCTACCCGGTCCTATCTCGATTATTCCTACTTTCGTTTGAAACAAATGGTTCACGATGGAAAGAGTTGAGGTTAGCAACAACAGAGGCTTTGTTAAGCTTATTTTTGGGTTTGTGTTTCTCTGCTTTGTGTTTGGCTTTGCCACCTCCCTGTTCATACTGGTGAGGGGGGCTGGGCCCAACGTTAAGGAAGAGGACTGGTTCTTCCTCACCGCAATATTTCAGGGGGCCATGGCCATACTCTTCGGAATACTTTTCTTTAAAAGGGAGCGGTGCTTTGTGGAGTGGGACAGCACCACTGTTAGGTTCTACATGCCGGACGACTACCGGCGGGAGACCATACCCGTTGCCGATATTAGGGATGTAGCGGTGCACGAGCACAAGGTAGAGCTTACCCTCGCCAATGTCGTAAGGGTGATTAACGTGGCGGACCTTAAGCCGGAGCAGCTGCAGCGCGTAAAGCACTATTTTGGAGAGCTGGGGCGGCAGTCCAAAAAAACTGAATAGGCGAATTAATTATAGCCGATGGTTTTAACCGTAGGGAACAAAATGAGTTTAAAGCAATAAACCGTTTCAACATGTTACACGCAAAGAAAAAAAGCGTGTAATTATTGCAAGATTTAAATTGCGATTCTGGCTATTCTGAGAATGGCACACTACTCACATCAAAGTTTGCTATATTTGTGATAAAGATTTGAATATGACTACAAAAGAGACTATACTATCTTCCATTAAAAAATATAAACCCGAGCTTTCGAGATTGGGGGTTGAAAGCATTGGACTTTTTGGATCATACTTAAGAGGTGAGCAATCGAGCAAAAGCGATATCGATATTCTAATAGAGTTTAAACCGGGTATGGAGAATTTTGATAACTATATGGCTGCATACGATATTTTGGAGGCGATCTTCAAGAATGAGAAGGTTGAAATAGTTACAAAAAATGGATTGAGCCCATATATAGGTCCTAAGATTTTAAATGAGGTAGAGTATGTCTAAAGAGCCTATTGAATACCTGAAGCACATTAGAGACGAGAGTTCCTTCATACTTTCTGTTATCACAAACGATGTAACTAAGGAGACTTTTTTGCAAGATGAAACGCTGAAGAGAGCCGTTGTTAGAAGTCTTGAAATAATTGGTGAGGCAACAAAAAAAATTCCCGCCGATTTTAAAGTTAAGTGGAATACGATCATGTGGAAGAATATGGCAGGAATGAGGGATCGGTTGATTCATGACTACATGGGTGTTAATTACTCCATTGTTTGGGATGTTGTAAAGAATAAAATTCCTGATTTGCACCAACAGATTGTTGAGGTAATAGGGGCGGAATAAAATGCTATCACTATAATTGCCATACCCCCATGAGCCTCTCCATTTTTTTTGTAATTGTTCTTACCTTCCTTATCAACCTTATCACCACGCTTTCCTACTCCGTTCGAATTGTGGGTATTCGAACTGGAAGGGTTGCCATCTCCTTTGCGCTGTTCAATATTCTGGTGCTGATTTCGCGCACTGCCAACGGGTTTCAGGCACCGCTGCTGGCAAGCACCATCGAAAAGAACATAAAGATGGGCATTGGGAGCAACCTGTTCGATTTTCGGCTAATCATTTTCTCCTGCACTGTGGCTACCATCGTTGGCGCGCTGCTCATTCCATCCTTTCAGCGCATTCTGTCGGTTGCCGTTAACCGGTTCAGCGTGTATAAGTCGATGCCCAAGGTGCTCTACTACGGTTTTACCAAGGGTGGAATTGCCTACCTCAAGGAAAATATTGTCGCTCCCGATGTGAAGAACATAACTCAGCTCGATTTCAAGGAGAATTTCCCCTGGAGGGTTTTTATAATGAACATTGTGGCGGTGGCAATTATTACCGTTGGGGTGATCTCGTCGCTCTATGCAGGTTATCTCAATCCCGATTTAAGAACAACTTCAAGCACGCTCTCCTCCGTAATAAATGGCCTAGCCACCATCCTGATGTTTGTGTTTATTGACCCGTTTCTGTCGATGATGACTGACGAGGTGGTGCTGGGAAAGTGCAAGGAGTCGGTATTTCGGAAGTACATTGTTTACATGGTGGTTGCGCGAGTTCTCGGAACGCTGGTTGCCCAGCTGCTATTTATACCCGCGGCCAAGCTTATTGCCATGTTTTCGGGAGTGCTGTAGGGAAGGGGGTAGGAATTTAGGTTGTTAGGAGATTAGGATTTGCCGCTCATTCATAATTTCATCCTAACCGAAGAAATGGTAAATGGATAAATCCATTAAGATTTTGCTGCTGCATTGATTACCTACGGTTAAAACTGTGCGCTATGTTGGTGTGTTGAAGTTACCCGGAAAGCACTTAGGGCTTCCCGAAGAGGCAATGCTACCAAACTTTGTAACCTGAAAGCTGGCTTCTTGTCACCAAATCAAATTTGGGAATATGGTTGTCATCCCATGGGCTATTGGCTGCAGGTTTTTAATTTCACCCTTTCTAAACCATTGCAATGCCGCTGATGTTATACCCTTCGTTGCGAGATTGGTAAACCTAAACAGCTGCAAATGAAAGTCCTTCTCACCGGAGCAACCGGCTACATTGCCCAGCGATTGCTGCCTGTTCTGCTGCAAAATGGCCATCAGGTGGTTTGCTGCGTGCGCGATGGCAAGCGCTTCAACTACCATGGCTATTCAACCCAAAACCTGAGCGTGGTGGAGGCGGACTTTCTGAAGAGGGAGACCTTGAGCAGCATTCCCAACGACATTGATGTGGCTTACTACCTCATTCACTCCATGGCCACGCAGGGGGGCGACTTTGGCGATATGGAGCAGCAGTGCGCCCTTAACTACCGCGAGCGATTGGAGCAAACCAACGCCAAGCAGGTGATTTACCTGAGCGGCATTGTAAACGATGCAGCGCTCTCCAAGCATCTTGCCTCCAGAAAGAATGTGGAGGATATCCTGTCGGAGGGTAGCTTTGCGCTGACCACCCTGCGCGCGGGTATCATTGTGGGCTCGGGTAGCGCATCGTTCGAAATTATTCGCGACCTGGTGGAGAAGCTGCCCGTTATGGTTACGCCGCGCTGGCTAAAAACTCGCACGCAACCCATTGCCATTCGAAATGTGGTGGAGTTTTTGAGTGGAGTGATGGGCAATGCGGAGACCTACAACCGGAGCTTCGATATCGGTGGACCCGATATCCTGAGCTATAGGGAGATGCTCCTGCAGTTTGCCAAGGTGCGGGGCCTCAAGCGACGGATTTTGGTGGTGCCGGTAATGACTCCGAAAATATCGTCCTACTGGCTCTACTTTGTTACCGCAACCTCCTTTGCGCTGGCGCAGAATCTGGTTAACAGCATGAAGGTGGAGGTGGTGTGCCAACCCAACAACCTTGCTGCCATGCTCGGCATTTCGCTCATCGATTACCAATCCTCCATTCGGATGGCCTTCGATAAAATTGAGCAAAACCAAGTGCTCTCGAGCTGGAAGGATGCGCAAACCAGCGCACTGCTGCAAAAGGGTATTTCGCACTTTGTGGAGATGCCGGTGAACGGCTGCTTTAGGGATATACGCAAGGTTCCCGTGGTCGACACCAACGCGGCGTTGCAGCGCATTTGGGCCATCGGTGGAAAAACGGGCTGGTACTATGGCGATTGGTTATGGGAAATTCGCGGCTTTCTCGACCAGCTTTGGGGTGGCGTGGGCATGCGGCGCGGTCGGAAGAGCGATACCAATATTGCGGCAGGGGAGGCTTTGGACTTTTGGAGGGTGCTGCTGGCCAACCGGGAAGAAAAGCGATTGCTGCTCTATGCCGAGATGAAGCTGCCCGGCGAGGCTTGGCTGGAGTTTAGGATAGAGAACAGCGTGCTTACCCAAACGGCTACCTTTCGACCGCTTGGGCTACTCGGTAGGGCATATTGGTACGCGGTATTGCCCCTGCATGGTTGCATATTCAGAGGAATGGCAAAGCGGTTGGCACAGGGTTGATTTGATAAATATGATGTTTTCCCTGAGGAGTATGATGAGCTTATTATGCTCCATAATGCATCTAGGAATAGCTAGAAATGGATTAATCTTAAGGTATTGCTGCTGCATTGGGTTCCCACGGTTAAAACCGTGGGCTATGACGGCTCGTTGAAACTGTTCCTGGAATTGTTTGCTGCATCCCCGAAGTGGTTTTATGTTAAATACGGTGGGTGCGCTACCGCACAACTCCAATTTTCGAACCTCCGTTATTTCCCCATCACTATTTAAAGATTTAGAAAACAGCCAAATGTCCCATTGGCATTCTGGCATATTGCTCCATTTCTTCCTCCATTTTCCATTGTTCGTTTTTGAGCACCATGTGTAACGTTTCCGAACAGTAAGCACAGGGGATAAAATTTCCAATTAATTATTAATCATGGTTTTGACGTGTTCGGCATTTTAGCTGTTAATTTAAATGATGTGGTGCATTTTTAGCCAAGGACATATTGCAAGATGCTGATTATTTGAACTCTTTATATAGAATTGTGGCTTTTACCCAAGAAGAGGGTGTGTGAGTTGGAGGATAAGACGACATTCATATAATATTGGCAGCCATGAATAATCACAACATCATCATTGCAGTTCGCAACATCAACAAGTATTGGAAATACTCGCTGATAAACATTAGCGGATTGGCCATTGGCATTGCATGTGTAATATTCATTGTGCTTTACATCAGCGATGAATTACAGTATGATAAGTTTAATGCCAAGGCTGACCGTATTTACCGAGTAAATCGGTTGTATAACTCCAACAACGTGAATGAGGATGCTGCTACCATGGAGTTTCCTTGTGCTCCGGCGTTGGAATTCGATTATCCCGATATAGTGGAAAGGGCCATGCGCTTTTTCAACTTCATGCGCGATGATATTTTCGTTGAGTACATGAAGGACAGCAACGAGGTGGTTCGTTTCAATAATAAGGGCTTCTTTCTTGTTGACTCTACCGTTTTCGATGTATTCTCGTTCCCATTTGTGGACGGAGATCCTAGAACGGCCCTCGACCGTCCCAACACCGTTGTAATTACCGAATCAACCGCCAAGCGCTACTTTGGCAATGAATCGCCCATTGGAAAAACGCTTCGAATAGAGGAAGGGGTAAACTTTGAGGTCACCGGGGTTATTAAGGATATTCCTTCTCAATCGCACTTTAAAATTAACTTTCTTGCTTCACTCACCACCTTCCGATTGCTGGCTGGTGGAAGGCTTCCACAAACGTGGATTTGGAATCCTTGCTGGACATACGTGCTCCTTAGACCAGGAATTACCCAGCAAATGCTCGATGCTAAGTTTCCCCAGTTCTATAAAAATCACTATGACGATCTTAAGGACCAAGATGTAAAAATTTATCTGCAGCCCCTAACCGATATTCACCTGAAGTCGCATCATGTATATGAAATGCACCAGAATGGCAACAGCATGTATGTCTATATTCTTTCAATTATTGCTGCTATTGTTTTGCTCATGGCATGCATTAACTTCATGAACTTGGTAACGGCCAAATCGGCAGGAAGAGCCAAGGAGATTGGTATTAAGAAGGTGTTTGGAGGAAACCGTGCGCAGCTAGTACGACAGTTTCTGGGCGAAGCCATCTTTCAAACCTATATTGGGTTAATCTTTGCAATTGTACTTGTAGAACTGTTGCTGCCAAGCTTTAATAGCTTTACGGGGAAAAGTATTGAGGAAGCTGCGCTGTTTCAGCCAATATCAATAGCCTACCTAGTTTTTCTAGGTCTCGTTGTAGGAGTGCTTGCCGGAGCCTATCCCGCTTTTTACCTCTCCTCTTTTCAGCCGCTAGTTGTACTAAAAGGAAGACTTTCGGCTGGTTCCCGATCGTCCGTTGCGAGAAAGGTGCTGGTTGTTGTTCAGTTTACCATTTCCATAAGCCTAATAATTGGCACCATGGTGGTCTTCTCGCAGCTCAACTTCCTCCGAAACGCAGAGTTGGGGTTCAAAAAGGATCACATCATCACCGTTCAGCGAACAGGGCAAATGTTCCAAAACTATGAGGCATTTAAACAGGAGCTACTCAAGAACAAGGATATTCAATATGTGACAGGATCTGAAGATGTGTTGGGAGTGAACCATAATACACGGGCCTATGAAGTTGAGGGCCTTACGGCGGTTGGTCAAAACTTCTACATTCCAACGTTTTTGGTGGATTGGGATTTTCTGGAAACCTTCGGTATTAAGGTTGTTTCGGGTCGTGGATTCGACCGGAGATTCCCTAGCGACACGGTTAACGCCGTAATGATTAATGAGCACATGGCAAAGAATTTGGGGTGGACCAATGAATCGGCCATTGGGCGCCGGGTAAAGTCGCAGGACGGTAATGAGCGGGTGATTGGAGTTTTCCGTGATTTCAATGCCATGTCGCTCCATCGACCAGTGAATAACTTTATTCTCGACATGTTCCGCAGACCGGCCGTGTTTGCAAACGTTATTGCCATTAGGGTGAATTCCGATAACTATCCTGAGCTGATTAAGTTTATTGAGGAGAAGTGGAAACAGTTTAACCCGACTCGGCCATTTGAATATAGGATACTCAATTCGCAGCTGCAGGCTCTCTACTCCGATGAGGATCGATTTGGCAAGTTTTCGCTCATGCTTACGCTGCTAGCCATTATGATTGCGAGCTTGGGGTTGATAGGGCTAACCCTGTTTCTTGCTGAGCAGCGGACCCGTGAAATTGGAATTCGTAGGGTATTAGGCGCAACAACAATGAATATTGTAAGACTATTGTTTAGCGAGTTTACACTGCTGCTGCTTATTTCCAACATTATTGCTTGGCCAATAACTTACTTTATTACCACGCGCTGGCTTGAGACTTTTTCACGACACATTCTAACTCCTTGGGGGCTGTATGCGTCTGCAACAATCTTTACGTTGCTCCTTGCCCTATTCGTTACTGGTTACCATGCCATTCGTACTGCACACCTCAATCCAGCCAAAACGCTCAAGTACGAGTAAGGCAAAGTGTTTGAAGTGGAAAAATAATTGTTTGATCGTTGGATGTGTATTTCCCCATCCAACGATTTTTTTAAGGCATCACCACTGCACCCATTAACACCTGCAACTCTACCTCGGCAGTTTTGGCCTGTAGCTGGGCGTTAAGGTAGCGGTATTCGGCATCGAGGTAGCGGTTTTGGGCATCGCGTAGCTCTAGGTCGCTAAACACACCAATCTTATACTTCTCGAGCGCAACCTCAGCGTTTATCTTGGCCATCTCCACCGACTTTTTTCCAAGATCGACCAGCGCTATGGCTAGCCTCAAATCGTTAAAGAAGCTAACGGCCTCACCCTTCAGGTTGAGCGTTGTGGCCTGGTTCGATAGGTCCTGATTATCGCGCTGCAGGCGAGCATTCTTTATGGCTCGGTTAGCGTTCATCCCGTTGAAGAGGGTGATGGAGGCACCAAGTCCAAACGATGGGCCAAAGGAACGATTGACCTCAGTAGATCCGTCGGGTGTGCTAATTCGGGAGTAGCTGTAGGCCGACGATAGGCTTATGGTTGGATAGCGTTTTGCCTGTGCCTGTCGTAACGAGAGCTCCTTGGTGCACAGATTCATCTTGGCCAGCAGCAACTCCTTGTTCTGGGCTAGCAGTTTATCGAATATCTGACTTAATTCCATTTGCTGCGATTCGGGCATAGCCGGTGCAACCTCAAACTCGGTTTCAGGGTCGCGACCCATCAGCTTGTTGAGGTTTACCTTTAAGTTTTGAACGTTATTACTCTGCTGCAGTAGCTGGGCAGAGTCGGCCCTGAAGTCAACGTCGGCTTGCATGGCTGCGAGCTGGTAGCCGGCGCCTATTTCTGCTTTTTCGCGGGCAATGTTAAGCCTTGTGCGCGAAAGGTTAAGCACCTCGCGGTAGTTGTCCTTCAACTTCTCCTCCTGCACAATGGTGTAGTAACCCAGAATGGTTGACGAAACGGCATCCTCCACCGCCATTTGGAGCGATAGGTCGCCCATCTGCTCCATGGTGGCATACTGTTCTCTGGTGGCAAACATGGCAAAACCGTCGAATAGTGCCCAACTCAGCTGTACTCCTGCAGCTTGGTTGTGGGTTGGGTAGGCGGAGTTAGCGTAGGAGGTGCCACCCGAATAACTCTGGCTGAGATTGGAGCGGCTATTGCTGGTAGAGGCATTCGCGTTTACCGTAGGAAGAAATCCAGCATTGCCAAGACTGTTGTTGTTTTTGGCAATGGAGGCATCGTTGCGAGCCATTCTGATAGAAAAGTTGTTCTCCAGCGTTTGCTTCACAGCAGTGCCAAGGCTAAGGGTATCCTGTGCTGAAACTACAACCGGCAGAAAAATAAGCATTGCTGCCAGTTTTATGGTGTTAAACTTACTCCTCATGACTAATAACATTTGCCTTTGTGGTGGAAAGATAGGTGTATAGTGCAGGGATAACGTAAAGGGTGAGCACAAGCGCAAAGAGCAATCCTCCAATAATGGTTATACCCATTGGAACGCGGCTGGTGGAGGCGGCACCGAGTGCCAGTGCTATAGGAAGTGCTCCAAAGATGGTTGCTAAGCTGGTCATGAGAATGGGGCGTAGACGTTGGCGGGCTGCATGCTCTACGGCATCTACTCTATTCATTCCCTCCTGCTTCTTTTGGTTGGCAAACTCTACAATTAGAATTCCATTCTTAGTAACAATACCTACCAGCACCACAATCCCAATTTCACTGAATATATTGAGCGTTTGTCCGAAAAACCAGAGCGATAGCACGGCTCCTGCCAATGCCAATGGCACGGTAAACATAATGATTAGTGGGTCGCGGAAACTCTCGAACTGTGCCGATAGTATTAGGTAAACCAGCACTAGCGCTAGGAAGAATGCAAATGCTAAGCTGTTGGAACTCTCCTCAAACTGTTGCGATGTTCCGGTAAGGGTGGTGGCAAAGGTGTCATCGAGCGTAGACTTGGCAATGGCCCGCATGGCATCGATACCCTGACCCAGGGTGTATCCTGGAGCGGTTGAGGCGCTAAAGGTTGCTGACACATATCGGTTGTAACGGTAGCGCTGCGGCGGAATGCTTTGCTCGTTGGTGGTTACCAAGCTACCTAGGTCCACTAAGCCGCCACTGCTACTGCGGATGTATATTCCCGAGAGGTCGGAGGGTTTGTCGCGGTAAATGCGGTCGGCCTGACCAATAACGTAGTACTGTTTGCCGTTACGGATAAAGAAGCCGTAGCGTTGTCCGCTGAAGTAGAGCTGAAGTGCTTCTGCAATATCTCGCACCGCAATGCCCGATGCTCGAGCCTTATCGCGGTTTATTTTTACAACTAGTTCCGGTTTGTTAAACTTAAGGTCAACGTCCACCACCTGAAAGTGGGGGTCGGCTTGCGCCTTGGCAAGGAATACGGGCACTACCTCCTTTAACTTTTCGAAGTTGGGTGCCTGAATTACAAACTGAACCGGAAGGCCACCACCACGTCCGGTGCTGATGGTTTGGTCCTGCACCACGAACGAGCGGGCAAAACTTTCCTTTTTGAGAAATCCTGATATTTGGTTGGCCAGCTGGTTTTGTGTTCGTTCACGCTCATTGGGCTGTGTGAGCAGCAACCGAATAAACCCGTTGTTGCTACCGCCACCGCTCCAGCCGGGAGATGTAACTTCGATAATTGCCTTTTTCTCTGGAATGGTATCAACGTAGGTTGCTAGCTTCATCATGTAGGCATCCATGGCTTCGTACGATGTTCCTTCTGGGGCCGTAGCCATTATGGAAAGGCGACTCTTATCCTCCATGGGAGCCAACTCCGATGGTATCATACGTCCAATAAGAACTATTATTGCTAGGGCAACCAGCATAATGGCATAGGCCATCCAGCGGCGATGCATAAAGGCTATGAGCGAACGACCGTAGAAGGCTGAAAGCTTATCGATACCACGTCCAACTGATGCCATAATACGCCCTTCCTTCTGGTTCCGCTTCAGCAACCGGGTACTCATCATGGGGGTGAGGGTAAGGGAGACCAATGCAGATATTAGCACCGAGCTGGCCACCACAAGTCCAAATTCACGGAAGAGCCTTCCGGTAATTCCTTGCAGGAAAACTATGGGCATGAAAACCGCTACGAGGGTAATGGTAGTAGAGATAATGGCAAAGTAAATTTCGTGACTGCCTCGGTGGCCGGCCTTGAAGTTGTCCATGCCACCCTCAATCTTGGCGTAGATATTCTCCAGCACCACAATGGCATCGTCCACCACCAAGCCGGTTGCAAGCACAATTCCCAGCAGCGATAGAATGTTGATGGAGAAGCCTGCAACATACATTACAAAGAAGGAGCCAATCAGCGAGATGGGAATGGCTATCATGGGAATGAGGGTGGTTCTCCAACTTCTGAGGAAGAAGAACACTACCAACACCACAAGGCCAAAGGCAAGCAGTATGGTTTCCTCCACCTCCGAAATGGCTTTGCGGATAGTGACAGTGGAGTCGTACGCGTAGGTGATAATGATGTCGGAGGGCAACTCTTTCTTAAGCTGCTCTATGCGCTTGTAGGCTTCGTCGGCAATATTAATGTAGTTGGCTCCGGGTTGAGGGTTTATGGCCACACCAACCATGGGTATTAGACCATTTCCACGCAAAAGCGTTTTCTCATTTTCGGCACCATAGCCTGCTTCTCCAACATCTTTAAGTCGAATAGGTATGCCCTTTACATCCTTAATGATTAGATTATTGAACTGTTCTGGTGTTTCTAGTCGCCCAAGGGTTCTGATGGAGAGTTCGGTGTAGTAGCCCTCAATTTGCCCAGTAGGTAGCTCCACATTTTCACGTGCAAGAGCATTCTTAATATCGCTCGGGGTGAGGTTGAAGGAGGCCAGCTTTCTGGGATCGAGGTAGAGGCGCATGGCGTAGCGCTTTTCTCCCCAAATGTTTACCTGACTAACACCTGGAATAGTTTGTATTCGCTCCTTTATAACATTGTTGGCAATGTCGGTGAGCTCAAGGAGGTTGCGTTTTTTACTCTGGACGGTAATAGCCAATATGGTTTCGGCGTTGGCGTCGGCCTTTGTAACAATGGGCGGGTCGGCATCGGGTGGCAAGTTTCTAACGGCTCTTGAAACACGGTCGCGTACGTCGTTAGCGGCACTTTCCATGTCCACTCCTAAGTCAAACTCAATAGTGATGGAGCTACGACCATCGGAGCTGGCGGAGGTTATTGATTTGATGCCGGCAATACCATTAATGGAGGCTTCGAGTGGCTCCGTAATCTGGGCCTCAATGACGTCGGAGTTGGCTCCCGTATAGTTGGTCGATACTGTTACTATTGGCGGGTCTACGCTTGGATACTCGCGCACCCCAAGGTAGCCAAAGCCGATAATCCCAAAGAGAACAATTACGATTGATAGCACTGAGGCCAAAACGGGCCTGTTAATGCTGAGGGATGATATGTTCACGCTTTTGTTTTTTACAACGGTTGAACCAAGAGAGTTAGGAGGCCTTACACCTTAGGATTAATCCTAGGCATAGCCTGTCTTTACTTACCGACTTAATTTTGCAGTTCAATTGATACTGGCATTCCATCGCGCAGTGATGTTAGCCCAGTAAGAATTAGAGTATCTCCCATCGAAATGCCACTCGATATCTCAGCAGTTTCACCTGTACGTTCACCAAGAATTACCATTCTTTTTGAGGCTGTGCCATTTTTGACAATAAACACGGTCTGCTTGTTCATCTCTGGTACAATTGCCTGTGGCGGGATGGAGATTACATTGGGCAGATTTTCAAATGCTATGGTAACCCTAGCATAGGTTCCAGGGATAATTTTTCCCCCAATATTTTGAAAAAGTGCTCTCACCTTCAGCGTTCTGGTGTCAGGATCTAAGACTGAGGCGGTGGCATAGACTTTAGCCGTATGTTGCTCGGCGCTGTTGCCAAGGGAGAACTTAATTTCAATTCCCTTATGAATAAACTGAACATAGCGCTCTGGAACATCGAACTCCACCTTGAGAGGGTTATCCTGCACCATGGTGGCTACCACCGTGCTGGGTGAAACATAGGAACCTAAGCTCACATTACGTAAACCAACCTTTCCGCTAAAGGGTGCTCTGATTTCGGTTTTTGCTATTTGTGCTTTACTCAGGGCAATGTCGGCACGAATACCTTCTAGCGTATTGAGTGCGGCATCGTAGTCTTGCTGGCTTAGCGCTTGTAGATCCAGCAACTTTTTCTTTCGGGCTACATCTTCTGCGGCAAGTTTCTCGTCAAGTTTTTTCTTTTCGAGAGTTGCCAAAATATCACTATCGTTTATTTGTGCCAGTAAATCGCCTTTGTTTACGGTGGTCCCTTCAACAAGATTTAGCGTCACAATTTTTCCAGATGTTTCCGCTTGTAGTGCAACCTGCTCGTTGGGGAGGATAGTTCCTGGAAGTTGAAGAACGCGTTCGGCAGGTAAAGATTTTACCACAAGGGCATCCACGTAGGTAACGTTACCTTTTACCTTACTATTGGGCTTGTGCGATGTTTCGCATGAAATTAGCACCGAAGCGGTCAGTATTGCGGTGCAATGAAGGATAATTTTTCCCTTTATCATATCTTTATCTCTAATGCAGTATAACCAAATGATCGTTCATTTTGATCGGAGCCAAAGGTAAAGGTTTATTCCAAACAACTCTTTTAGTAAAAGTTTCTCATTGCAGGTTTTATACATATCCCAAACCGAATCATGGAACCATACTCCTTGTAATCTAAGAGACTTTCACCATAACCATTATACCATTGCACAAACAAGTATTGGTTGGCATTGTAACTTGGTTTGAAATTAAGCTCCACCTGTGTGTTGATATTCGAAAAAGTTGCATTGGGATTGATTATTGCTGAAAACCAAAACTTGTCGTTTTCGCTGCGGTAATTTATTGCGATTAATCCATAGCCCCTATAATTAAAAAGATCGCTGTTCTCAGAAGCTAACAAGCCATACCAAATTTTGGTTTGAAGTGAAATCTCAGCATTGAAGAAGTAGACTCCTGAAAATTCAACGTAGTTCCAGCTGCGGGAATAGATGGAGTCACGTCCGTTTGATTCGTGGTCGATGGAGAATGAGGCAATTCCTTTAAATTCATTGTTTTGAACAATTGGCTTTACTAATAAAAGTCCTGGGTTGTAGTTGTTGTCTGCAAATGGGGCAGAGTTTTCATATACATTCCAGAACGACTTCTGAGTGTATGTCAGCATCAAAAAAGTTTGTAGCGGAAGTATTGATTTTGTTAATCGCTGACGTATACTAAATTGAAATTTTGCATCAGCGGTGTGATGGTTAATTTCTTTGTTGGTTGGTATGCCACTTACAAAATAGTTGTCTTTATACATTGCAAAACTTGGCTGTTTGTCGAACAGTTGGATAAGTTGATCTTCTGAAATTTGCAAATATGTTGGATTGCGGATATTTTTTGAGGAGTCATTTAATTGTCGAATCATCTCTTCAATATCTTTTTCTTGCGCCAATAATCTTGCTTGGGGAAGTTGGAGTAGGCAAAGTAGGGTAAGCAGCCATATAATATTCTTCTTCAAATTGTGTTTGACAAAAGATGATAATATCCACATCATAAAAGCCGAATTGTAGGTTGAAAATTTTCTTTCAATCATTCTTAAGATAACGCAACAGTGAAAAGGAACCAGACACGCACAATAATACAACAAATTGTATTGATTTTTTTTCTGTGAGGTGGTGTAAATCAATTAGTTTAATTGAAATAGGCCTCCGTTTCTCTTGAGACCTTTATATATAGTTCGTTTGGCAAGATTGTGAAAAACCTATGCTTATCGGTCAGTAATTATTTGTGAAAAAGGGAAAAAAATTCTTGAGTATCTGTGGTGATACTATTTTTCACTATGGTTTTGCACGTTCTAACATCTTGATGAGTTAACTATTTAGTGGGCGTCAATCCCCAAGCGCATAAGGAAGAGGTGGAAGAGCGTTTTGGTAATTTCGTCCATATACTCTCTTACTGCCTTTACGCTGCCGGGCAGGGTATAAACAAAAGTATCTCCCATTAAACCCGCCACACTACGACTCAGGAGAGCGTTGGGCTTTTCTGCGCCATACTTAACGCGAATCATCTCCATTATACCGGGTAGCTCTTTGTCTAGCATGGAGGAAACCACTTCGGGGGTAATGTCGCGAACACCTATGCCTGTTCCGCCGGTGGTGATTACTACGTTTATTCCATCGCGTTGTGCCTCCTCCAAAAGATCACGCAGCATCTGCTCATTGTCAGGAATTAGCCTGTAGGTTACCTCGTGGGTAAGGCCTAGGTTTTGAAAGTAGGTTGTGAGCATTTTTACCGCTTCCGGTCCGCTGAGGTCTTCGTAGGTGCCATTGCTGGCGCGGTCGCTAAGGGTAATTACAAGTGCTTTATAAACTTTTGGTTGATATTCTAAGGTTTCACCGGGGAGTATGGTGCCAGGCTGAATTACCCTAGCAAAGATACCCTCCTTAGGCATTACACAGTTTCCCACCTCGCGGTAAATGGCACAACCGTCGCCATGGCACTTTTTGCCAATTTGCGTAACTTCTAAAACCACCTTGCCACAGGTGAAGATATCACCTGGGTGGGTCTTAAAAACGTCCATACCTTCGGTGGTGATGTTTTCGGCAAACTCGCCCCATGCAGGCATTCGTCCAGCCATTTCGGCAAACCGGTCGAAGCTCTCCTTCCCAAGCAGGCTTACTTGTCGATGCCAGTCGCCAGCATGGGCATCACCTTCCACACCAAGTGAGTTGAGCTCTATTTTGCTTACTGGATGTTTTATCTCGCCCTTCTTCTCTGAAATATTTACGGAAACTACGTTTAGCGTAACAGTCGACATGGTTTGTTCAGTTAATTAATAGATTAATTGGATGTGAGCTTACTTTTTTGTCTTTTCTAGTAGGTGGATATTTTCAATGACCATTGCCTTATCCACGGCCTTACACATATCGTAAATGGTGAGTAGTCCAACGCTTACGCCGGTTAAGGCCTCCATTTCTACACCTGTTTGGCCAATGCACTTGGCGGTGCAGGTAATCTCCACTCCCTCATTGGTAAGGGTGGCCTTAACATCTACCTTGGTTAAGAGCAGGGTGTGGCAAAGTGGAATGAGATCGGCAGTTCGTTTGGCAGCCTGAATACCCGCAACCTCAGCAACCGTGAGCACGTCACCCTTTTTGTTGGCATTCTCGCGCACCTGCCTTACTGCTTCGGCATTCAATCGGATAAAGCCGGTTGCTTTTGCTTCTCTAGTTTGCTGTGGCTTGTTGCCTACGTCTACCATATTGGCCTTGCCTGCTTTGTCGATGTGCGACAGCTCGTTCTTTTCCATCTTCTATATTATTTGGCCATTACAAGGAATGGGCAAATTCTGAATCTCCATATTTTAGTTGAGAGGCTATCCACCAATGCTGTAAAACTCTCCACTGCTATTCTGTGTTCCGCATTCCGGTTTATTTCGTATGGCGCTATAGAGTGCCTCGCGAGGCCCCAACTCTCTAACGTTATAGCCTAGGTCGTTGAATAAGCATGGTTTAACAATACCATCGGCTGTAAGGCGTAGGCGTGTGCAAAAGGTGCAGTCGCCACCTTCGCCGCCCTCTACCACCGAAAAACTGCCCTCCTCTAGGCTCATCTGCTTTATAAAGCGGACCTCAAGACCATTTTCGGCAGCATATTTTCTAAGCGCATCGGCTTCGGGTGTTCTAGAGTGTCCCTTCACCACCGCGTTCAACTTGATGGGGGTGAGGCCAACCCGTTTAGCGGCTTCAATTCCACGAAATACATCGTCGATGTTACCTCCTCTAGTTATATAGGTGTATTGTTCCGGGTCGAGGGTGTCTAGGCTAATGTTTACTCGCATTAAGCCAGCGTCCTTTAGTTCCTGAGCGAACCTGTCGAGCAAAACGCCGTTGGTGGTCATGGAGAGGTCCTTAATCCCGGGGCTGTTTGCGATCATGCGAACTAGGTCAACAATGCCATTTCGAACAAGTGGTTCACCTCCGGTTAGCCGCACCTTAAATACTCCCATGGCAACGGCATATTTTACCACTTCAACTATCTCCTCAAACGTGAGTATATCTTTATGCTGAAGATGAACAACTCCCTCCTCAGGCATGCAATACCGGCAGCGAAGGTTACACTTGTCGGTAACTGAGATGCGCAGGTAGGAAATGTTTCGGTTATATGGGTCGTACATCTACCTCTTCTCCTTTTTTTAGTTCGGCAACTCCCAACGGAACGGCGAGCAGTCCATGGGCACTTGGAAGTGAAAATATGTGGGCTGAACCGTGATATTCGGCTGGTAATACCTCTCCAGTTAAGGTTATGGTTGCGGGAACAAAAGCTAACCGCTCAGTATTCTTACGCCGATAGTCAGCACCAAGCTTCATACGTTTGAATAGTTCCTTTGGCTTTTCACCCATCATGGCTTGCATGGCTGGGCGAACCAGCAGCTCGAATTGTGCAAAAGAGGATACCGGATTTCCGGGTAAACCAAAAACCAACTTGCCGCTATCCGTTTTGCCAAAAGTGGTTGGCTTTCCGGGCTGCACGGCTATGCTATCGAAAAGCAGATCCACTCCACAGCGGATGAGTACGGATGGAACAAAATCGTAGTCTCCCATGGATACACCACCGGTGAGCAGCAGTATGTCGCTTTCGTCGATCGCCTTTTTTATTGCGTTGAAGGTGGCTCGTTCGTTATCCTCAACTATGCCCATGTAGATTGGTACTCCTCCGGCCCGTATCACCTGAGCAACCAGCTGATGTCCATTGCTGTTGCGAATTTGTCCCTGCTCTGGCTTTTCCGATGGCTCTACCAGCTCATCGCCGGTTGATAAAATTGCTACAGTTGGTTTTTTATATACCCAGACTTTTGTGTATCCAAGAGCCGCCAATACTGCAATGTGCTGTGGCTGAATTACCACATCGGCGGCGATGGCCACCTGCTCAGTTTTCATATCTTCACCCAGAAGGCAAATGTTATTCTTAACGCTATCTTTTTTATAGCGAATGTGGAGGCAGTCAACTTGGGCTGTATCTTCAATCATCAGCACACAATCTGCACCCTTGGGCATCATGGCCCCAGTCATTATTTTGGTGCACTCATGTTCTCCAACAACTTCCCGTGGAACCTTTCCTGCGGGAACAACCTCAACCACCTCTAGGAGGTCCATCATATCACTTTTTCGGCAAGCGTAGCCGTCAACGGCTGATTTGTCGAAGGGGGGCATATTCATGTCCGAAACTACCTCCTGTGCCAGCACGCGACCCAGTAGTTGGTGCAGCTCAACCTCCTCTTTACTCATCAGTTTGCAAGAGCTTTGAACAATGCTCTGTGCCTTTTCGAAGCTAATCATGAATGGCTCGGTTAGAATTTTTCAAAGATAGTAATTCAATAATGTAAACCGAATGATAAAAAGCCTAAGTTGAACTTCAATTGTTGTTCGCCACCGGGCATAATTTTGGTTAGAAATGTTAGTGGATTGTTTTCTATTGGGTTTTGGTGTTTGCCATAACCTATGCTGCAAGGGAGGTGTGGAATGAAATTTCACCCAAAAAAAGATTTAAGGGAGGCATCTCGCTCCAACGAAAAGCTCCGCAACCTCACGTAATGCGAGTTGCACCTTCCAGAACTATGAGTGAATGGTTAGTGCTGCAGTAGCGTACCTTTCATTCTAACAGCCGTAGCCAGAAAGAAGCCAACTGCACCGTTGCTTACGTTAGTAACCGCCTCACCTCCGGGTTGGGACATGAATGGGATTGGCTCCTGCAAACTCTTCTGTGCTGATTCAATAAAAGTGTTGTAGAGTTTGTTGGTGGAGTAGGTATAAACAACCACGGTGTCACCCACATGACCATAAATATTTGCAAAAATTCGGGTGTTGGTAAAGTGAAGGTCGTTGGCAATAAGATCGTCGTAGTATGACCAGCTGGCAATGGAGTCGTTCAGGACGCCGTTGCGCGAATATTTGAACATGAAATACTCACCCTTTTGTGGGTTGTCGGTAAATGATGCATTAATCTCAAAATATTTTGTGTCGAATTCAAAATCTTTGGTGCCAACTGAATCAAGTGCTAACGCTTGGTTCATGGTTGATGATGCCTCATAAGTTTTACCATCCACGAGTACGTTGAGGTTGTAGGTTTTGCCCACTTCGCCAAGAAAGTCTGAGGGTGGGGTGTAGTATCCAGGTGCGCTGTTGGTGAATACCACCGTTTGACCATCGTTGGTAACGGTTACAAGTGCGTCGTCAATTTTTGTTGGAGATGTTCCATCCATGTAGCTAGCCGTACGGCTGATTTTAACATACTGCATCCCAGGTTGGTCGGTAACTTGGCCTTCCACTACCAGCAGATTTTGGTTTTGGTTAGCAATGCCGGGGTCAAATTCAATCTTTCCGCATCCCCACAGGAGCAATGTTGCAACGGCCACTAAATGTATTTTCTTTATCTGGTTCATTTTCTTTCTGTGTTTGCATTTATGCAGAAAAGCCTTTTTGAAATTCATTTCCACAAGTAAGAAGTTTTACTAAAACTTAAAGTTATAGGTGATGGAAGGAATCAATCTAAACATTACCATCTTGTATGCATGCATAATGTCTGGGTTGGTTTTGTCTTGCTCAAAGTAAACGGAGTAGGCATTGGCCCTGTTGTATGCATTGTAAATTGCAAAGTTCCATTCACTCTCCCAATGGCGATTTGGCTTTTTCCTATTTTTGAGTGTAAGAGATAGGTCCAACCGGTGGTAGGCTGGGAGACGGTTGCCGTTTTTATCTCCATATACAGGCAGGCTTGTAGAACCGTAGGTGTAGCGCATGGTTGGGTAGGTTACAGGTGTTCCACTGTAGTAAACCCAGTTGGCCGAGAGGACTAATCGCGGCGAAAGGTTATAGCTGGCTACAATGGCTATGTTGTTGGGATGGTCGTAGCCGGCAACATACTCCTTCCCGTTGTTGATGTCTGGAAAATCGCGCAACGCTTTGGATAGGGTGTAGCTAATCCAACCAGTCAGTTTTCCAGTATTCTTTCTTAGTAAAACCTCAATTCCATACGACTTTGCATTGCCAAACCGGAGTTCGGTTTCCATTTGATTGTTCAAGATGAGATTGGCGTTATCCTTAAAGTCTATTTGGTTGCGCATGTACTTATAAAATCCTTCAACCGAGCATTCATAGGTATTGTGTTTAAAATTTCTGAAGTAGCCAATTCCTACTTGATCCGATATTTGAGGCTTTACATAGCTGGAGGCGGGAAACCAAACGTCGAGAGGCGAACCACCAACGGAGTTGGAGGCCAGCTGAAGGTATTGTCGAGTTCGGCTGTAGGAGGCCTTAATCGAAGAGGTGCTATCGAGCAGATAGGTGGCACTTAAGCGCGGCTCCAAGCCCATATAGGTGTGGTAGATATACCTCTGCCCATAGTGAACGGTATCAATAACTTGAAAATTTTGAATTTCAAAAATGGTGGCAGTACCAATATTCTGAAACATGGAAAATCGCAGACCGTAGTTCAGGCTAAGTTTTTCGTTTACTTTCAGCTCATGTTGGATATAGGCAGCGTATTCCAATGCCTTTCTATCCGGAACTTTATACTCGCTATTTTGGTTGGTTACGGTAAACTTCCCCGGTTGAATATAGTGCAGTATGCCTTGCAAGCCAAATCGAATGGTAGAGTTCGGGCTGTAGTAGTTGGTAAAATCATACTTTGCCGAAAGGTTGTCCATGGATGAGGTCCAATTAAAATTTGGTGTGGAACTGTTGGTGCCCAAGCCATAGTGGTAGTTAGAGTAGAGCACGGTGAAGTTTGAGAAAAGTTTACTTGTAAACAGATGGTTCCATCGGGCCGAAAGCGTTGCATTTCCCCATCCGAAGAAAAAGTCTTTACCATAGCCGTAGAAGTCACGACCATAGTACCCGGAGAGGAAGAGCTTGTTGTTATCGTTGAGCTGGTAGTTCAGTTTTGCGTTGATGTCGTAAAAGTAAAGTTGGTTTTTATTTATGGTAGAGTCGGTAGACAGCTTGAGGAAGAGGTCGGCGTAGGTTCTTCTACCCGATATAAAAAAGGAACCTTTTCCCTTTTTTAGGGGGCCTTCCAGCGCAAGTCGGCTCGAAATTATGCCTATTCCACCTGACCCGTGAAACTCCCTATCGTTGCCATCTTTCATTCGAATATCCAGCAACGAAGAGAGTCTCCCACCATAGGCTGCAGGAATATCACCTTTGTATAGCGTAACATCTTTAATAGCGTCGGAGTTGAAAATTGAGAAGAACCCCAGAAGATGGGCAGCATTATAAACAGGTGCTTCATCTAGCAGGATAAGGTTTTGGTCGGCAGAACCTCCTCTAACGTTGAAGCCGCTCGATCCCTCAACAGGCGCCTGCACTCCGGGCATGAGTTGGAGGGTCTTCATAATATCCGATTCACCCATCAAAACTGGTATAGTGCTCATGGTTTTAGTATCCATTTTTACCATGCTCATTTGGGTCCTTGTTACATTCTCATCCTTCTTCTTGCTCGATATTACTACAGTTTCCAACTGAATGTTTTGTGGAGCCAGCTCAATCGTTTTTACAATATTAGAGTTAAGCACTAACCTTTCTTCTTCAGGCGAATAACCAATAAAGGAATACTGCAAAGTGTAAGTTCCCTTTGGAAGCGTGATGGAGTAAAAGCCATAGGCATTGGCTGCTGCGCCAGTTTGCAACTCTTTTACAAATACGGTTGCACCTATAAGTGTTTCTCCACTGTTTTTATCTTTGAGGTAACCGCTTACTGTATATTTCTCCTGACCATAGGAGCAGTGGGCGATCATTAGTATTAGAATTATCAAAAAGTTTCGTCGAATCATTTGTCTTAGGTTTTGATATTGCTGAATGATGGTTTGACACAATTGCGAAATTAGCCTACCTATTCATTGCTTGTTTGGCTTTTGCGCGATCCTGGCCTATTCTTTAGAATTTGTATCGTTGTAATGAAATCATTCTGCTGAAAATTACTGTGTTGAAGTATACTGTTGTTCAGGTTTTGAGGGTTATTCCTACATTTTATTAATGCGAAGTTACAGATTTGATAGCATTCGATGATTGATAAAGTCGATAACCAATGAATTATCCTCGATGAAGCCTGCCTGTGAACCGATGAACGGGGTTACGTGCTACATGCCGAGCTTGATACAGCCGAGCATAAAAACTAGTTGACATTAAAAATGCTGCATCATTTTGGATAAACTCAGTCATAATTATTTCCTAAGCGAATTGCAAAAAATCTAATTTGTTAGAATCGTAAGGATCATTTACTTTGTATGTAGCTAATAACGCATTTGTAAAATTAAAATTGTTCCATAACTATGGCTGAATATTCAAGAACGCAAGCGCTGGAATTGCTCAACAAACATGTGTCAAATACAAGGATGGTTGCCCATAGCCTAGCATCGGAAGCGGTAATGCGCGCAATTGCCCGGCATTTGGGACGCGATGTTGAGCGGTGGGGTTTAGCTGGATTGCTGCACGATATCGACATTGACCTTTGTGAGGGTGATATGTGCCGCCACGCCAACATAGGTGCGGACATGCTTCTCGAGTTGGGTTTCGACGCTGAGATTGCTGAGGCCATTAGGATGCATAACGAGAGTGCGGTTAACCGAACCCGAACTTCCGAGTTTGAACATGCGCTTGCCGCAGGGGAAACCATAACCGGTCTTATCTTTGCAACAGCCTATGTTTATCCCGAGAAGAAGATTTCTGTGGTAAAGGCCAAATCGGTAGTTAAACGTATGAAGGAAAAGGCTTTTGCCGCTTCTGTACGCAGGGAAAGCATTTTGGAATGCGAGCTAATTGGCATTCCCTTGGCCGACTTTGTGCAGCTTTCGCTTGAGGCTCTGACACCGATCGAGGCTGAGCTTGGCTTTTAGCATTCGCTTACTGTCCAATATGTGCAAACCCAACTAGCCTGTCGTAGCGCCCTCCGGCTGGTCGGTAGTAAACGTATACGGCGTATGTATTCTGTGTTTCGGAATGAGTGCCTTCCAGTGTTGAAAGATTTAGCTCGTTGCTGCCCTTTTCACGAAAGGCATACATATAGTTGTAGTAGCCCTGCTTTAGCTGAAGCGCTAATTCGTAAGATTTCCTTTCTGGGTTGTAAACCATTTTGTAGCGATCATCGCACGAAAAGTTGGTGAAGTCGCCCACAACAAAGACATCCCCAAAAAGCGGAGTTTCCGCTGCTAGCGTGAAGTAGATTATTGGATAGTCGAGATCGATATCTGGGTTGTAGCCCTTTTCTGCTTGAATGACGGTTTTACCATCAAAATCTGGCTGAGTCATATATTTGGAGAACTCCCTGCTTTTGTCGGTCTTGAGCAGCACGTGGTATTTGTCGGCTACAAAGGAAATCTCATCAACATTAATGGAGTTGTAGTTTAAGCTACGAGTGTCAAACGTTCGCCATTCGTTTAGTCCATTGAAGAGTAAGCGGTCTGGATTGCTGTATACAACTGAATTGCTGTGGATAAATACCGGCTGGGGTTCCTGCTTGGCAGGAATATTGTCCTGAATGGCTACAACCTTCATCTCTGTATAGGGATCGGTTATCTGTAGCGAATTATAAAACACTTCCAAATCAAGCTGTTGGTGGGTTTGGACGAGGCTGGGATCCGAAGCTTGCCTCAATCGCAAAGCAAGGGTTGTAAGCTGCTCAACAACGCAAAAGCGCTTCTGAATAATTGGCTCTGTGGATGAGTCGGGACCATAAACTCGGATTACGTAGTTGCCCGAAAGTTTTATTTGCACTTGGTTGTTGGGAATTTTAAGCGAAAAGTGAATGTAGTTCACTTTTGTGTTGAACGAGTACTGGTAATCGTTCAGCGTATTGGTTTGAAAACCATCCATGTAGTCGGCATAGTAAAGCCCTGACTCATTCCAGTCAGCATCGCAGTGCACAATGGTATAGGTAAAGTAATCAGGGGTGTCACCTATCTGGTCGAATGAGAAAATTAGGGGGTTGGTGGCATTGAGTTCGAGAATGGGATCGCCCAACTCAAACCCTTCGGGATAAACCTGCACCGTGCAAATATCGTTACGCGTGGTAAAATTTCCATTTTTTTCGGAGCCGCATAGAACATTTCCACACTCAATATTGTTATTGGCGTAACAGAAAATTGTTGGCAAACTCAACGCTGTTAGGTAACTTAGAAATAATATATGTTTTGCTTTCATAATTTTTGATAGTGGTTAAAACTAACAGTTTAATGGGCAAACAGGTGTTTTTGAAAATATAATTATATGTCCATGTGATATTTGTCAATAATCAGATAACTTGACACAAAATATCTATTTTTGTGAACTCAAACTAATCAACAAATATAGGATGTCTAAGGTAATAAAAATACGGAAAGGGCTTGATATTAAATTGGCAGGCAAGGCAGAAAAGGTGCTGGAGCGGCTGGAAATATCAAGCACCTATGCGGTAAAGCCTACCGATTTTACCGGTTTAGTGCCTAAGCTGCTGATAAAGCCGGAGGACAAAGTGAAGGCCGGAACTCCTTTGTTTTTCGATAAGTATAAACCGGAAATACTTTTTACCTCTCCCATAAGCGGAAGCGTTAAGGCGGTAAATAGGGGTGAGCGCCGGGCAATTTTGGAGGTAGTTATTGAGGCTGATGGCGCACAGGATTACGAAAAGTTTGAAGTGGCCTCACAGGAATCGCAATCACGCGAGGAGGTAAAGACCATTTTGCTAAAGAGTGGCATTTGGCCGGGCATCAAGCAACGACCATACGCCATTGTGGCCAACCCTGTCGATGTACCAAAAGCAATCTTTATTTCTGGTTTGGACACATCGCCACTTGCCCCGGATCTTGATTTTTCTGTGAATGGGGAAGAGGGCGCCCTTCAAAAGGGTTTTGATATTCTTCATAAGCTCACCGACGGGAAGGTGCACCTCACTATTCCTGCCGATCGTTCTGCCACCAGCGTATTTGCAAAGATAAAAGGGGTGGAGATGCACGAAATTACCGGCCCACATCCGGCAGGAAATGTTGGCATTCAAATTCATCATATTGAACCCTTAAATAAGGGAGAAGTAGTTTGGACACTTGACCCATGGACGGTGATTTTTATTGGTCGCCTTTTCTTGAATGGCGTTTACGATGCCAGCAAGGTTATCTCGCTTGCTGGATCGGAGGTACTCAAGCCTCGCTACTATAGGTTAATTAGTGGTGCTTCCATAAGTAGGCTGATTGAAGGTAGGGTGTCTGATGGCAGTAACCGTTTTATTAGTGGCAACGTGCTAACTGGGCAACGAGTTCCTTCGCATGGATACCTCGGCTTCTACGACAATCAACTTACTGTTATTCCAGAAGGGAAGCATTTTGAGTTTCTTGGATGGGCTGCTCCTGGTTTCAATAAGTATAGCGCTTCCCGTACCTTTTTTTCGAAATTACTGCCGATAAAATCATTTCGCCTCGACACCAACATGAATGGGGGCGAAAGAGCATTCGTAATGACTGGTCAGTACGAAAAGGTATTTCCCATGGACATTTATCCGGTTCATCTGCTCAAGGCAATTTTGGCGGAGGATGTTGAGGCCATGGAGAATCTGGGCATCTATGAAGTTGCCGAGGAAGACTTTGCCCTATGCGAATTTGTATGCACCTCCAAGATTGAGGTGCAAGAAATTGTTCGCAAAGGCCTCGACTTGATGATTAAGGAAATGAACTAGTTGCTAATAAAATCCTAAAATATAATGAAATTCCTTAGAAGTTTTCTGGATCGGATAAAGCCACAGTTCGAAAAAGGAGGAAAGCTGCAGATGTTTCATTCCAGCTTTGAAGCCTTTGAGTCATTCCTCTTCGTTCCCGATAAGGTTACCAACCGTGGAGCACATATCCGGGATGCCATCGATCTGAAGCGCACCATGACCGTGGTGATTATAGCCCTAATGCCAGCCTTGTTATTTGGTATGTGGAATGTGGGATACCAGCACTCTATCGCATTTGGTATTAAAGATTGGACCCTAATTCAAACTTTCGTGTTTGGATTTTTAAAGGTGTTCCCTATTATAGTTGTTTCCTACGTTGTTGGCTTAGGTATTGAGTTTGCCTTTGCTCAAATAAGACATCATGAGGTTAATGAAGGCTTCCTAGTGACGGGAATGCTTATTCCGCTCATTATGCCTGTGGACGTTCCTTTGTGGATGGTTGGATTGGCAACAGCCTTTTCCGTTGTCATTGGAAAAGAAGTTTTTGGCGGAACGGGCATGAACGTTTTTAATCCGGCACTGCTGGCTAGGGCTTTTGTGTTTTTTGCATACCCTTCGAAAATGTCAGGTGATTTGGTCTGGATTTCTGGACTAGCCGGGGGGCATGGCATGGTCGACGGCTTTTCAGGTGCAACACCCTTGGCAATTGCTGCCACTGGTGCTGGTGAAACTGCTCATAATATGACTGTTAGTCAGTTGGTGAGTCATTTGCCAAGTGCGTCCGATATGTTTCTCGGTTTTATTCCCGGGTCTATTGGCGAAACATCTACACTTGCCATTCTTATTGGTGCTGCCATACTTATGATTACCGGCATCGGGAGTTGGAAGATTATTGTTTCGGTGTTTGCTGGAGGTTTTGGGATGGCACTGCTGCTTAATGCGTTTGGTGCAAATCCATACATGCAAATTCCTGCCTACTACCATCTAATTATGGGTGGCTTTGCCTTTGGGGCCGTGTTCATGGCAACTGATCCGGTTACTGGTGCTCAAACTGAAAAAGGAAAGTGGATATATGGCTTCCTAATCGGTGTTATGGCAATCCTCATTCGCGTGCTCAACCCGGCTTATCCCGAGGGGATGATGTTGGCCATTCTGCTGCTGAATACCTTTGCCTCGCTTATCGACCACTACGTGGTGCAGTCCAATATCCGGCGCAGGTTACGCAGGGCTACTAACGCATAACTTTAACTTTAAAAGCCATGAATAAGCAGAGTAATCGCTACATATTTATATACTCCTCGGTAATGGTTATCTTGGTGGCTGCAGTTTTAGCCATAGCATCCATTGTCCTTAAGCCATTCCAGGATAAAAATGTCGAGATTGAGAAGAAGTCGAATATTCTAAGGTCGGTTGGCCTTATTGCACCACAAAATGTTGCTTCTAAGGACAAGTGGACGGAGGATGCCTACAGCAAGCACATCGTTAATACCTTTGTTATCGACTCGCTGGGCAATCCCAAGAAAGGCATCGATGCATTTAGCATCGACATGAAGGCCGAAATTGCTAAACCTGGAAAAGACAGGGATCTTCCTGTGTTTGAGTACAAGGACGACAAAGGGCAGGTTTTATACATTATTCCTGTTAGAGGTCGTGGACTTTGGGGACCAATTTGGGGATATGTTTCGTTGGAATCCGACTTCAATACTATTGCCGGTACTACCTTCGACCACGAGAGTGAAACTCCAGGTCTTGGGGCTGAAATCAATACTCCCGCTTTCCAAGCCCAGTTTAAGGGGAAGAAGATATTTGAGGGAAATACTTTTACCTCCATCAAGGTGATGAAGGGAGGAGCTACTCCTGGAAACATGCACGAGGTAGATGCCATCTCGGGTGGGACTCTCACCAGTAGAGGGCTGGAGGCTATGTTGTTAGATTGCCTTCGTCCCTACGAATACTACTTTCAGAAAAATAAAAAGAAATAGCTATGAGCCAGAAAGAACCTCTTTTTTCCGTAAAAAACCTTAATCTGCTCACGGGGCCGCTTAATGCCAACAACCCCATCACTGTGCAGGTGCTTGGCGTTTGCTCCGCTCTAGCCGTTACTGTAAAGATGAAGCCTGCATTTGTAATGGCTTTGTCGGTTACCGTGGTTACTGCATTTTCAAACCTCATTATTTCATACCTCCGCAACACCATCCCTTCCCGGATTCGGATTATTGTGCAGCTGGTGGTTGTCGCCGCTTTGGTTATTTTGGTTGATCAGCTACTCAAGGCTTTTGTGTACGACGTGAGCAAGCAACTCTCCGTGTTTGTGGGGCTGATTATTACCAACTGCATTGTAATGGGACGCTTGGAAGCCTTTGCTTTGGCTAACAAGCCTTGGCCCTCTTTCCTCGATGGAATTGGTAACGGTGCTGGATATGGCGCCATCTTGCTGGTTGTTTCCTTCTTTCGTGAGCTTATTGGTTCGGGAACAGTGTGGGGCATGAGAGTAATTCCTGAATCCATCTACGTTACACATGGCGGATTTTACGTTAACAATGGGCTGTTTATTTTACCTCCAATGGCGCTGATCTTGGTGGGTATAATAATTTGGGCTCATCGGTCCTACAATAGCAAGCTCATTGAAAAATAACCCCTACAACTAGATTTGAACTATGGAACATTTAATTAACATATTCGTCAAGTCAATCTTTATCGACAACATGATTTTCGCATACTTCCTAGGTATGTGCTCCTATCTTGCCGTGTCGAAAACAGTGAAGACCGCCAGTGGCCTTGGCGTAGCGGTTGTGTTTGTGCTGGGAATTACAGTTCCGGTTGACTACTTGCTCGATAAGTATCTGCTATCGCCTGGAGCCCTTTCGTGGCTTGGTCAAAGTTTTTCTACGGTAGACCTTAGCTTCCTTAGCTTTATCATGTTTATTGCAGTTATTGCTTCCATGACGCAGCTGGTGGAAATGTTGGTGGAAAAATTTGCTCCAGCACTCTATAATCAGTTGGGTATTTTCCTTCCTCTGATTGCCGTAAACTGTGCAATTCTTGGCGGTTCGCTTTTTATGCAACAACGGGAGTATGCCACCTTGGCCGAAGCTTCTGTGTTTGGCGTTGGCTCTGGTGTGGGCTGGTTTCTTGCCATTGTGAGCATTGCTGCCATAAGGGAAAAGTTGAAATACTCCAACGTGCCAGCACCGCTGCGCGGTTTGGGAATTACGTTTATTCTCACTGGATTAATGGGGATTGCCTTCATGAGCTTCATGGGAATTAAGTTATAACCGAAATAAAATTGCGTGATGATACTTTTAAGCGTTGATAATCTTATTGTTGGGTCTGGCGTTATCGTTTTTTTCTTGGTAACATTGGTGCTGGTTTCAGTGTTGCTATTTGCAAAGAAGAAACTTACTCCATCGGGAAAAGTTAAGGTCACCATTAATGAGGAGAAGGTACTGGAGGTCGACTCCGGTTCATCCATCCTGAGCACCCTAGCCAGCAATGGCATCTTTCTTCCTTCTGCGTGCGGGGGAGGCGGAACATGTGGCATGTGTAAATGCCAGGTTGAAGAGGGTGGAGGGAGTATCCTTTCAACAGAAACGGGCTTTTTTACCCGGAAGCAGCAGCAAAACAACTGGCGATTGGGCTGTCAGGTGAAGATTAGGGAGGATATTAAAATCCAAGTACCTGAAGAGGTGATGGGAATAAAGAAGTGGGAGTGCGAGGTGGTTTCGAACAAGAACGTGGCCACCTTTATAAAGGAGTTTGTAGTTCGACTTCCTGCTGGTGAACACCTCAAGTTTAAGTCGGGCGGATACATTCAAATTGACGTACCCAAATATGACCTGATCGACTACAGCAAAGATATCTTTGTTGAACCTGAATTTCATGAGGATTGGGATAAACTTAAGATTTGGGACCTCAAGGCCAAAAACACAGAGGAAACCTTTCGGGCCTACTCCATGGCAAACTCCCCTGCGGAAGGTGACATTGTGATGCTCAACATTCGTATTGCTACGCCACCATGGGATAGAGCCAAGGGAACATTTATGAATGTGAACCCTGGTATCTGCTCCTCCTTTATATTCTCTCGTAAGCCGGGTGATAAGGTTACCATTTCGGGTCCATACGGTGAGTTCTTCATTAAGGACACCGAAAGCGAAATTATGTTTATTGGAGGTGGTGCCGGCATGGCTCCCATGAGGTCGCATATTTTCCACCTCTTCAAAACCGCTCAAACTGGTCGTAAGACTACCTTTTGGTATGGTGCGCGTTCCCAAAGGGAGATATTCTATGAAGATGAGTTCCGCGCTATAGAAAAGCAGTTTCCCAACTTCACTTTTCATATTGCCCTTTCAGAGCCAAAAAAGGAAGATAACTGGAAAGGTAAAACGGGCTTCATCCATCAGGTAATTTACGACAACTACCTCTCGAAGCACGAAACCCCCGAAGATATTGAATACTATCTCTGCGGCCCACCCATGATGAACGATGCAGTGCAAAAAATGCTCTACAATCTTGGCGTACCCAACGAAATGGTTGCTTATGACGACTTTGGTGGATAAACATAGGCCGGGCCTCATAGCGCCCGGTTTTTTTGTAGATTAATTTCATTCAGGTAACGCGTAAACAGCAATCGTGAGTAATTTAGCTGCTGAAAAAGTATTAGTAAGCCTGTTATATTCGTTCTCAACCACTAATATGATTTTGTTATGAAGAGGTATTTATTGCTTGCTGTGCTAGGTGTTGCAACTTTAGCTTGCTCTAGGTCAAAGCACTATATCGCTATAAAGGGATTTGCACAAGGGACAACCTACTCTATGGCCTATGCTGATTCGGCCAATAGAAACCTGCAGCCACAAATCGATAGCCTGCTGGCAGAGTTCGATACCTCCTGCTCTACCTACAATCCCAAGTCCATCATTACGCGAATAAATAACAACGACACTACGGTTCGTGCCGATAAGTTTTTTACAGGAGTTTTTAATCTTTCGCGCAAGGTGTGGGAGAATACTAATGGCGCATTTGATATTACAATTGGTCCGCTCACTGAGGCTTGGGGATTCGGTTTTAAGAAGCGAATAAAGCTCGATAGTTCCAAGGTTGATAGCCTCAAGCGGCTGGTGGGCATGGACAAAGTTCGTATTGAGAATGGACGTGTAATTAAGGCCGATCCGCGCATGTTTATCGATGTGGATGCTGATGCTCAGGGCTATTCGGTTGATGTGATTGCCAAGTATCTAGAGAGTAAAGGCATTCGGAACTATATGATTGAAATAGGTGGCGAGGTTTATGCCAAAGGGGTAAACCACAAAGGTGTGCCGTGGGTTATTGGTATCGATAAGCCGGTGGACAACGCACTACCTGGTGATGATCTTCAAATACTAGTAGGTCTTTCAGGAAAGGCTGTGGCGACTTCGGGCAATTACAGGAAGTTCTATGAGGAGAATGGTGTTAAGTATGCCCACGAGATTGATCCAAAATCGGGTTACCCAGTTCAGCATAGCGTGCTTAGCGTTTCGGTTTTTGCCGATGATTGTGGTACCGCCGATGCCTATGCAACCGCCTTTATGGTTCTTGGGCTGGAGCCTTCCAATAAGATTATTGAACGAGTGAAGGGCCTTGATGCCATATTTATCTATTCTGATTCCACCGGGGCATATAAGATATATGCAACTCCAGGTGCAAAGAAGTATATTATTGAGGAAGAAAAAGAAAAGTAGCACTTTTACTTTTTATTCATATTGAGGCTCACGGCTATAGTCGTGAGCCTTTTTTCGTATTTCTACGGATTAATTTTGTCAATATTTCCTGAAAAAAATTGATAAATAACATGGTGTTTTTTGACGAATGGATAATTATATCGAAAAACGTCATATATTGCACCTGTGTTTTAGTAAAAGTGGTCCCTAACCCTAATTACTTTATTTATGCGCCAGTTGCCTGTTAAAGAAACTTCTCCGGAAGTGTGATTCCAATAATTTTCTATTTCCAAAAACCTAATTACTAACCTACACCTAAAGTTTATGAAGAAAACTTTACTTGGCCTTGTATGCCTATTTATTATGGGCATCATGGGAAATCCAACTGCTGCTTCGCCAGCGTACCCAAATCCAGTTAAGGTAACCCAGCCCGATGGCACCACGGTTACTGTTATTCTAAAAGGAGATGAATTTGCCAAGTGGGCGCAAACGCTCGATGGCTATACTCTTCTCTACAACAGCAGAGGCGTATATGAGTATGCCGTGCTTGATTCTAAGGGAGACATCGTCCCTTCAGGAGTAAAGGTAAGCGAGGAGTCTCGTAGAACCGCGGCTGAAGCTCAGTTGCTCACTACCACCCCTAAGGGCTTGTTCTTTAGCCGCAGTCAACTGGATGTGATTCGATCCATTCGGCAAATGCGGGATAGAGAGAATGCCCAGCGGACATTCCCAACAACTGGCTCTCGCAAGCTAGTTTGTATCCTGATGGGCTATAAGGATAAAGCGTTTACCAAAACCCAAGCCGACATGAACAATCTGTTCAACCAGGTTGGCTACTCTGCCAATGGTGCTACCGGCTCTGTAAAGGACTTCTACACAGAGAACTCTTGGGGCCAGTTTAACCTTACGGTTACCGTTGCAGGCCCTTTCACAGCGGCTAACAACATGAGCTACTACGGAGCAAACGATGCTTCTGGCAACGATGTTAACCCACGTGCTTTGGTTACAGAGGCGGTAAACGCTGCCGATGCAACCGTTAACTTTGCCGATTTCGATAACGATAACGATGGCACCGTGGACGGTGTTTATGTTATCTATGCTGGGTATGGCGAAGAGGCTGGCGCTTCGGCAGATGCAATTTGGGCCCATGCTTGGAGCATTACCCCCGTTACCAAGGATGGCAAAACCATTAGCAAGTACTCCTGCTCTGCCGAACTTAGCGGAAATTCTGGAACAACCATTTGTCCCATTGGGGTAATTTGCCATGAGTTTGGACACGTGCTTGGAGCCCCTGACTACTATGATACCGACTACAGCACAGGTGGACAGTTTGACGGAACTGGCTATTGGGATCTTATGGCTGCCGGATCATGGAACAACAACGGTATTACCCCCGCTCACCACAATGTCTACACCAAGGTGAAGGTGTATGGTTGGGCTACGGCTACTGTACTTTCCTCGGCTGCTAATGTAACCGTTGCCAATGCTGAGACCAATCAAAGCTTCTACCAGATTAACTCAACCACTTCGGGTGAATACTGGATTATGGAGAACCGCCAGAAGGTTGGATTTGATACCAACATTCCTGGCCATGGCCTTATGATTTACCACGTGCATAGCGGCATTGCCACAGCTACCACAAGCAACACCATCAATGCCAGCTATCCACAGAAGATGTATCCGGTATGCGCTAGCGCTACAACAAATCCAGGCACAACGGCTTCCACCTACGGAACCATTAATGGTGGTGGTTGTCCTTTCCCTGGTACTAGCAGCAAGACGTCGTTTACCGATGCTACTACGCCCAACATGAAGTCGTGGGCAGGGGCAAATACTGCCAAACCAATTACCAGTATTGTAGAGAACACCACCACAAAGACTATTACTTTTAGCTTTATGGGTGGATCTGCTACCCCTACAGCTCCGTCTGCAACAACGGTGGCCGCTTCGGGTATTTCCACCACCGTTGCAACTCTTAATGCAACGGTAAATGCTAACAATGCAACCACTACCGTTACCTTTGAGTATGGTACTACCACCAGCTACGGTAGCACAGTAAGTGGATCACCTTCGTCAGTTACCGGTTCTACAGTAACTAGTGTTTCAGCTGCACTTACTGGTCTTGCGGCCAATACCACCTATAATTTTAGGGTGAAGGCAGTTAACTCAGTAGGAACAACCTACGGTAGCAATATGACTTTTACTACTTCTGCTAACCCTACGTCGCTTACATTGCCGGTTACAGAAAACTTTGCCACCTCTTCGCTACCTACTGGTTGGACAACTCAGAACGTAGGTACAGGTATTACGGAACGTTGGAGTCTTTCCAATACTGCCAATGCTGGTGGTGCTGCCTATGAACTTAAGTGCTCATATCAGAACCTAAATCCTGGCACAACCCGCGTAATCACTCCGGCAATTAACACCGTTGGTGCATCGCAGCTGGCATTGAGCTTTAAGCACATGCTCGACGACTACGGCGCTGGTGCAACGCTTCGGATTCAAACCTCCACCGATAAGGTGACTTGGACAAACGAAACATGGTCGTTGGCTACAGTTTCCAACTCCAATGTTGGCCCAGCAACGGTTAACACCACCATTACCCATAACCTGAACTCGGCCACCACCTACATTGCATTTGTAGTAGATGGCAACCTTTATCAGTTCGACTACTGGTATGTTGATAATGTGTATATTAGTGCAGGAACGGGTTCTACAATACCTACTGTTTCTACTTCTACCGTTTCAAGCATTACCTCTAGCACTGCTGCTACTGGTGGCAACGTAACTTCCGATGGTGGTGCAACGGTTACAGAAAGAGGTGTTTGCTACAGCACATCGCAGAACCCAACCACCTCCAGCTCCAAGGTAACTAGCGGTTCGGGAACGGGTACGTTTACGGCAAATCTTTCCGGTTTGGCTGCCAGCACTACTTACTACGTTAGGGCTTATGCAATTAATACCAATGGAACATCCTACGGCGCTCAGCTGAGTTTTACTACCCTTGCTGGTAGCATAACCTACTGTGCATCGAAGGGTAGCAATGTTAGCTACGAGTGGATTGACCTAGTTCAGTTTGCAGGTATTAACAGAACCTCTACTGCCGATGGTGGATATAAAGACAATACCAGCATGGTTGGTAATGTATCCCTCAATTCAACTGTACCAATTTACCTCAGTGCTGGATTCAGCAGCTCATCCTACACCGAATACTGGGCTGTATGGATTGACTTCAACCAAAACGGTACCTTCGATACCGCTGAAAAGGTTGCTTCTGGCTCGTCTTCAAGTAGTGCAACGCTTACCTATAATGTAACCATTCCTTCTACAGCACTGCTTGGGAATACCCGTATGCGTGTAACCATGAAGTATAACGCAGCACCTACTGCTTGCGAAACCTTCTCGTATGGCGAAGTTGAGGACTATACAGTAAATATTTCTCAAAGTTCGGGTGCACCAGTGTTTAACAACCCATTTGCTATAACTCTCGGCAACGAGGCTCCTTCTTCATTCACCGTTTTCCCAAATCCAGCAATTGATCATGTTACTGTTCAGCTGAATGGTATCAATGGAGAGGTAATGTTGCGCATTTACGATATGCGTGGTGCATTGGTTAAGGTTATGCCTGTAACTGATCGTCAAGCCGACGTTGATGTGAGCGACCTTGCTAAGGGTGTTTACATTATCTCCATTGATGAGGAGAAACAACCAATTACAAAGCAGTTTGTGAAGCAATAGTTTCCCTGAATTCATCTATTAATAATTGAACCCGTGTTTATCACGGGTTCTTTTTTTATCATGTTTGGTAAGTTAGTGGTGGCTTAGTCCTATTCAGGCGAATAGAAAAATAGTTGAGGATTTTATAAGTGTAGAAAATTAGATCAACACTACAGCCATCCCAGCGCAGCCTCCTGTGTGTAAAAAACAGCCACTGCAACATTTTTTGTTTTAATCTGTCCTATGAAGAGCTTGCTATAGGCTGTCTCCAATGGCTTTGTCTGCCAAATGGCTATTCGCACGGTTGTAAACCGCTCAACCATCAGTGGTAGCATTTGAACAATTTTATCGATAGTTCTATCTGAATCGATAAAATTTCCAACTCGTTCATCTTGAAGAATCCTGAGATTTTTTGGAAGATTGGTGTTTTTGATGAGTGAGCGATAATATTCTTCAACATCATCAATGGAGATATCTCCATTATACGTGGCGCTTACGATGTGAGAATTTTCGTCAATGAAAAATTTAATCATGGCTGGTCTGGTATTTGGCTCTTAAATATAAGGTATTACCAGCAAATGTTGTTTTAAATGTAAGCTAATAATGTTCGCTGCTTAAGAGTTTTGTGTGGATTATATACAGATGCTTGAGCAGGAGCCGTTTTGGACAATTGTTATACTAAATTAATTGTACTCTTTTGTTGAGATGAGAAGGCCTTTTTTCGAGGTGCCACATTGAAAATAGTCCATGAGCATACCATCCCCGTGGCTGTTGAAAATGGGATAATGCATTTGGCAATCTAGATGTCTGAAGTGGTTTGCTCAGGCCATGTGCCTTACTGCAACCAGCACTGCTCCGGTGATATAGGCTGCAATCCACCAGATGTAGGCATAACGGGAATAGAGATGTAGTGTGCGAGCTACCTGTGCCTCTGCATCCTGAGTTTGTCTATGTCTCCAAAGCAAAATGCAGTCAACCAGCATGGCAAGGAGGGCAGAGTACCCCAGCATACCGTGCAGCGTAATGGCGGAGTGGGTAGAACCCTCAATCATACAAATGGTGGCGGTTATATCGAGTAGAACTCCTGTGGTTAGAAAGGTGAGCACTTGGTTATTGATAAGCCGCTTCCGCTGTTCAATAACTATGGCTATGGTATAAGCTAAAAGTGCAAAATTAACAATAATGGTTCCTGCAATTAGTATGGGTGACATGGTTTTCGCTCTGTTGGTTTGACTTAACTAATGGATGGCAAGATAGCCATTTCTGGTGGCATAGTGAAATGATTGGAGACCCTTGAAATGTTAAATCATACCGAGTCGGAACCAAGTTAAGTTTAACACCTTTTTAGTGTTTTTAACGCCATGTGAGCATTTATTACCGTAAATTTGAGAGTCGGCTAAAGGGTGTTGCCCCTTTCCTTCTCCTGTATCTTAGTTTCTGCCTGCTTTCCGAAAGCGACAATGCTCTTCACTCATAAGGTCGACATGGGAAAAGAAGAAAAATTATCGATAATCATAATTTGTAAAACTTTAAGATGTAGGTTATGAAAATTAAAGAAGTTAGTGCAATCGAGATTCTCGATTCGAGGGGCAATCCAACGGTTGAGGTCAACATGAAGCTTGAGGATGGCACAACTGCGCGTGCTATGGTCCCAAGCGGTGCATCAACCGGTGAGCGCGAAGCCTATGAGCTACGCGACGGCGATAAGAAACGCTATGGAGGAAAAGGTGTGCTTAAAGCGGTTGACAACGTCAACAAAATAATTGCAAAGGAGCTTGTTGGTAAATGCTTTGTTAGCCAAAGGGAGCTTGACTACCTTATGGTTGGACTTGATGGAACTCCTAATAAGTCGAAGCTGGGCGCCAATGCTATTTTGGGTGTTTCAATGGCGTATGCTCGTGCCGAGGCTATGAGCGCCAAGATGCCTCTTTACCAGTATCTGGGTGGCAGCAATGCCCACCTCTTACCTGTGCCATGCATGAACATTATTAATGGTGGTAAGCATGCCGATAACAATGTTGACTTTCAGGAATTTATGGTTGCCCCACATGGAGCCTCTTCGTTTACCGAGGCCATCCAGATGGGCATTGAGGTTTTTCACACGCTTAAGGGAGTACTTAAGGCCAAGGGCTACAGTACTGGAGTAGGCGATGAGGGCGGTTTTGCCCCCGACCTGAAGTCGAACGATGAAGCCGTGGAGGTTATTCTTGAAGCCATTACCAAGGCTGGGTTCAAGCCAGGAGCAGAGGTAAGTATTTGCCTCGACCCTGCTGCCAGCGAGCTGTGGGAGGATGGGAAATACAAGATGTTTAAGAGCACTGGTAAGCTCATCACAAGCGATGATCTAATTAAGTTGTGGGAGAGTTGGGCAAAGCAATACCCCATTGTGCTGCTCGAGGACGGTTTGGCCGAGAACGACTGGAACGGATGGAAAAACCTTACACAAACCCTAGGAAATAAGATTGAAATTGTGGGTGATGACCTCTTCTGCACCAACAAGGCAATTCTGGCTGAGGGTATTGAGAAAGGTGTGGCCAACTCCATTCTGATTAAGCTAAACCAGATTGGTACCGTAACCGAAACGTTGGAGACCATAGAGCTTGCCTACCACAATAAGTATAACTGTTTCGTATCGCACCGTAGCGGCGAAACTATCGACAGCTTTATTGCCGACTTAACCGTTGCCGTTAATGCCGGACACCTGAAAACCGGTAGCGGTTGTCGAGGCGAGCGCATCGAGAAGTTTAATCAGCTGATGCGTATTGAGAACCAGCTGGGCAAGGCTTCACGCTTTGCAGGCAAGAAGGCGTTTAAGAACGCACAGTAGGAAATATCGCATAAATGGGAGTATAGGGCTGATTGGGAGATCAGCCTTTTTTTGCAATTGCTTTTGTGCGGGCGTTTTTACCCCCCCCTGTCCATTATCGCCTTACTGAAACGCCGTTCTTTTCTCACTACGGGAGTATCCTGTTTTTTAATATTCGTTCCTTCTTTTCGACCATCATCATCCTGTTTGGTCTGCTTGGTAATTTATTGTAAATTAATGCTTTTGATTTGCGTAGTAGGGTGTTTTTGAGATGGATTGTATAAGATGCAAAGAGTGATTTACTAAATACGATTTTAATATTACAGCTATGATAGTAAAAGCGAACATTGCGTTGAGCGACAACGGATTTGTTTTCAATCCGGCGACTGGAGATTCATTCACTTTGAATGAAACGGGTAAGGTGGTGCTTACGCTCATTAAGGATGGGAAGAGCCTCAAGCAAATTACCAATTTCATGAAGGAGGAATACGATGTGGACGAGGTAACGTTGGATCGTTACTTGGCTGACTTTGTAAATGACCTTAGAGTTAACAATCTATTGGAGGAATAGCGATGAGCCGAATGGAGGTAACGGTTGCCGTAACGGGGCTTAATAACATCGATAGTCCCGGACCTGGAATTCCCGTAATTCGTGGGATTCGAGAATCGAAAGAGTTTGAGGCTAGGATTATTGGGCTGGCATACGAGCATCTAGAGCCAGGAATTTATATGAGCGACTTGGTTGATAAAACCTATATGATTCCATATCCATCGGAAGGAAAGGATGCTCTCTTGAAACGATTACTGGAGATACATGCCAAGGAGAGGATCGATGTTATTATTCCAAATTTCGATGCCGAACTTTTTTCGTTTATTAAGTTGGAACAGCAGCTTGCAAACGCAGGTATTAGAACCTACCTCCCAACTTTGGCGCAGTTTGAGGAACGGCACAAGTCAAATCTTCCTGCCTTTGGGAGGAAATATGGTGTGGAGGTTCCTGAGGGCGTTGATGTTTTCAGCCATGCTGATTTACATAATGCGATGAAGTCGATGGAGTATCCGGTGATGATAAAGGGGAAATACTACGACGCGTATGTAGCACATTCGGAGGCGCAGGCTGATGAGTATTTTTCAAAGATGTCGGCAAAGTGGGGGCTCCCAGTTATTGTTCAGGAGTTTATTAAGGGAACAGAGGTGAATGTTATAGCCCTTGGCGATGGAAAGGGGAATTTAGTAGCTGCAGTGCCCATGCGCAAGCAATACATTACCGATAAGGGTAAGGCTTGGGGTGGAATCACCATTGATGAACCCAAAATGCTCAACTTGGCAAAGCACATACTATCCCAAACAAAGTGGAGAGGGGGCTTGGAGTTGGAACTGATTCGAACTTCGGATAATAAGCTCTACCTTCTTGAAATAAACCCACGGATTCCAGCTTGGGTATACCTAGCCGTTGGAGCTGGTCAAAATATTCCCGAGGCTTTATTGAAGTTGGCGTTGGGGATGGATGTTAAGCCATACAGCCGGTATGATGTGGGCAAAATGTTTGTGAGATACTCCTACGACATGATTGTCGATTTAGACCGTTACTCTTCGCTAACCATTAATGGGGAGCTGTAGGGGCCGATTAAAATGTTGAACAATAAAAAATATAACGCTATGATAAAGTTACCATTTGAACGACCAGCAATAACCCGCTTAACTCCGGGTATGCCATCCAAGCATGGCGCTGGAACAGTAATTGCCCCAATGCCACTTATTGATGGAGTAAAGGTGGATGACCTTTTGGATAAGTATGGATCTCCGCTTTACGTTTTTTCCGAACGGACAATTCGGAAAGTCGTTGAGGACGTAAAGAGAGCGTTCAGCTTGAGATACCCGAAGGTTCAGTTGGCCTGGAGCTACAAGACGAACTACCTAGACTCAATCTGCCGGATATTCCACCAGGAGGGTTCGTGGGCGGAGGTTGTTTCTGGCTTTGAGTATGATAAGGCATTAAGTAATGGTGTGAAGGGTGAAAATATCATCTTCAACGGACCTGGAAAAAGTTTTGCTGACTTAGAGAAGGCAGTAAGGAATGGTTCATTTATTCACATCGACAATATGGATGAGCTGTTCATGCTGTCCGATGTTTGCCAGCGAAAGAGCCTTGAAGCTCGCGTAGCCATTAGGGTTAACATGGATGTTGGCGTTTATCCAAAATGGGATAGGTTCGGGTTGAACTACGAAAACGGGGAAGCTTGGGATGCGCTCAATCGCATCATGAATAACCCCCAGTTAAAGCTAATGGGGCTACACACCCACATTGGCACCTATATAATGACTGCTGATATATACCGAATTGCAGCAACTAAAATGGCTGACTTGGCAGTTAACATCGCTCAGAAGTTTGACCATTACATCTCCTACATCGACATGGGAGGTGGGTTTGCATCGAAAAATACATTACGAGGGGCTTACCTCTCTGGCGAGGATACAACTCCATCGTTTGATGAGTATGCTGAGGCAATATCCTCTGCAATTCTCAACTCCCAAATTAGACCCGATAAACTGCCCACGCTTATTCTTGAAACGGGACGCGCGCTTATCGATAATGCTGGACACATTGCAGGAACAGTGCAGGCCAACAAGCGACTTTCGGATGGCAGAAGGGCAACTATTGTGGATGTTGGGGTAAATCTTCTCTTTACATCATTTTGGTATGACCATAAAATTCAACCCGTGAAGAATCACTCTGGGGTAGTTGAGGAAACAACTATTTACGGTCCGCTTTGTATGAACATAGATGTTCTGAGGCCTTCCATGATGTTCCCTTCGCTGAAACGGGGCGATAGGTTTGTAATTTCCCGAACCGGTGCCTACAACAATACCCAGTGGCTGCAATTTATTACAACCAGACCCAATGTTGTACTGATAGACCAGGATAGGGAGGTTCATGTAATCAGGAAGGCTGAAACGCTTGAAGATGTAACGGCAAACGAGGCTATACCTGCCCATTTGGCGAAACCGGAATAATTTTGGTAACTGCAAACCTTGCGGTGCCTAAACGTGAAGCTTACTACTCTTCTCTTCGTTAAAAATTACTATACCTGCCACACTATGTTGAAGAATGGTTTAATACTTACCTCAATTCAGGGAGCAGCACGAAGCTACTCCCAAATATTCTTTTCGGAGAATTACTGGTTTGCCATTCCACTTTTTGCGGTCTCCTTTCTCGATGTTACTGCAGGTTTGTGCGGGTTGCTTTCGGTGATGACAGCAAATACTGCTGCGTCGCTGCTTAAGTTTGACAAGCAGACAATTGTAAAGGGGCTCTATGGCTTCAACAGTCTTTTGGTTGGGTTAGGATTGGGCTACCACTATGAGTTGACCTTGGTAATCTTCGTAATGGCAATCTTCGCCGGATTCTTAACATTGCTCATCACCATTGCATTTCAGGGAATCTTAGGGAAATACTACCTACCCTACCTTTCAATTCCTTTTGTATTTAGCATATGGCTTGTGCTTAGTGCTGGATGGATGGCAAAAGGTGTTGAGACTAACCAGAGCGGAGTTTATGTTCTTAACAGGCTGTTTAGCATTGGCGGTAATCCCTTTATTGTAATCCATCAGTGGTGGATCGATAATATTTCGTCAGGCTTTCTGAACAGCTACTTTCTTTCACTGGGAGCAATATTTTTTCAGTTTAATGTTATTGCTGGCCTTGTGGTGGCAGTTGCATTGCTGTTCTACTCCAGAATTGCCTTTATTCTTTCCTTGTTGGGCTATACCGTTGCCTATTTTGCCTACGCCTTCTTTGATATGGACATGACCCAGCTGGGTTACAGCTTTATTGGGTTTAACTTTATTCTAGGAGCTATTGCCATTGGTGGCTATTTCTACATCCCTTCGAGACAATCGTTCTTTTGGGCTTTTGCTATTACGCCTATTATAGCCCTTGCTACGGCAGGGTTGTATGGAATGCTTTCTCCTTTGAAACTTGCCTTGGTTTCGCTACCATTTAATCTGGTGCTGCTTACATTCATCTACTCCTTTAGGTTTAGAACAGCTTATGGAAAGTTTATTGAGGTTCCAATTCAGGAGGGTACCCCGGAGAAGAATCTATACTCATACCAAAGTTTTTCCAAACGATTTCCAAACTACGGATGGGTGCCAATTAAGCTGCCTTTCTTTGGTGAATGGTATGTAAATCAAGGGCACAACGGGGAATATACACACCAAGGTGAGTGGGCCAATGCTTGGGACTTTGTAAGCGTTAATAGCGATTTGGTCCAGTATAGGAATGAGGGGGATGAACTAACGGATTACTACTGTTTTGGTCAGAAGTTAATTGCTCCGGCCGATGGACAGGTGATAGTTGTGGAGGATGGCATTGCCGATAACGTAGTTGGCGAGGTTAATACCGTTAGAAACTGGGGAAATACGGTTGTAATTAAGCATGCTGAAGGGCTATACTCCAAACTTAGCCACCTCCAACGGGGATCTATTTCTGTTAAGGTGGGCGATAACCTTCGCTATGGACAAGAAGTTGGACGGGTTGGGAATTCTGGGCGTTCCCCATTTCCTCACCTCCATTTTCAGCTTCAGGCAACGCCCTATATTGGCTCAAAAACTATAAAGTATCCTCTTTTTGCCTATTTGGAGGATGGCAATAAAATTAGGACATACAGCAATCCGACCAATGGACAAAGGGTAAGGTCAATAGAGGAGGATGCTTTGCTGAAAAAGGCTTTCAACCTGATGCCCGGAAAGGTGATGACGTGGAGTGTTAAGGGCGCAAAAGGTGTCGACCATGTTACCTGGGAGGTGCTAACCAATTCTTACAATAAGTCGTACATACACTGTAATTCCACAAATGCCAAAGCTTACTTCCAGAATGATGGTGTTTACTTCTACTTTACCCACTTTGAGGGAGATAGAGGATCGTTGCTCTTCTCATTTTACCAGGCTGCATTTAGAATACCTCTTGTGCAAGTAGATGGGTATGTTTCAACTGACTTATTGCCCGTGAATAGAACATTTGGAGGAGTTCGACTTTTCTTGCACGACTTCACCGCGCCCTTCTACCTCTACCTGAAAACACACTTTGAGGTTAGCATGGAAAGAAGTGGGTCGGAGTTTGACGTGGATAGTTTTACCTATAATTCTTTGCTTACCGGCTACTCGTTTAACCAACTAATTTGGACCAGGTGGTTCGTGATAGAGGTGGACAAGAACAGCCGTTTGACACTTGCCGATCAGACAAAAAAATTTGAAGCCGTATGCGAAAATACTTAACAACAACAGCTTTGCTGCTGACGTTTTCAGTGACCGTGTTTGCTCAAAACGATTTTATAACGCTCGATAAGCAGTCGTACGATTGCTATTTGAGAGGGGATTATAAGAACCTCAAGAAGGTGGGCAATGAGTTGCTCGCCAAGGGAATCGACTACTACTACCTGCGGATGCGATTGGGGATTCTTGCCTATAATAACCAGCGCTATCCCAGCGCGGTGAACCATTTTAAGAGGGCTCTCGATTTGAGTCTAATGGATACCATTTCACGGGAGTACATATACTACAGCTACCTCTTCTCCGGGAGAGATGCCGACGCCAACCTCTACCTTGAGTCGATACCATGGGAGAAGAGAAACACTACCTTACAATCGATTGCTAAGCCTGGCCTCGTTGATCTGTTTGCCAGTGGTTCCATCACTGCTTACAATGGAACGAGCTACATTCCCAGTATTGTGAGTAATCAATACTATGAGGATGTAAAGGATGGATTGGGGTTTAGCGCTGGGTTGGCAAGCTATTTTTCTAGCCGTCTCAAGGCCGACTTTGTATACTCCCGCTATCAGAAAAGCGGAACGGTGTACTCTAGTCAAAGTCCCACTGGGAGAAACCTTGACTTTGTGCAGAATCAGGTGTATGCTAAGCTAACCGAGTATCTCTTTCCCGGCTGGGCAATTTCTGGATTTGGCCATCTTGCACTTTACTCCGACGGCAGTACTGTTTCGCAACAAGGGAATGGTAGGTCGTCGAAGCAAACTAAGACGGAGTATATTGGTGGTGTTGGTCTTTCGAAAAGTGGTTGGAAGGTGAGAGGCGGTGCAAATGTCTCCTTCAGCAACTTTAGTGGCTCAAGTCAAACAAGAGGTGAAGGGTATTTAACCTATCTGCCATTCGGGAATCTCAACCTCTACCTCACCTCTGGAGGAATGTATCAAACCGATAAGCACTGGGGAAACTCGTATCAGGTAAATCAGGAGGTTGGGTTTAAAGTTTTCAAATTTCTGTGGATGGAGCTTGGCGTTGTTGGTGGCGATGCATTTCTCTATGCCCGCAATCAGGGACTGGCCATGAACAACTCATTCCAGGTGCCTACTACAACGGCATACAGCAACCTTATTGTTTTGCTTGGGAAGCATGTTAGCGTTAACCTATCACCATACTACAGCGAAAACAATCTCTATTTGTGGGATTTTGACACCTACTCTAAAACCAACAGACAGGCTGTTAATGCATTTGGATGTTCATTTAAGTTAACTTATAAAATCAGGTAATCATGAAAAAATATTTAGTATTAGTAGCGCTGGTTCTTTCGGCCCTGGTGTCGAGTGCGCAGGACAATTCGAAGTTAATTGCTGCGTTTGGCGACAGCTATGCCAAGGAAAAGCAGGGCAAGTATTCCGAGGCCGCTTCCGCATTGAAGGCATACTACGATGCATCCTCCTATGAAATTAACCTCCGGCTGGGTTGGCTTACATACCTACAGGGACAGTTTTCCGAATCGTTGGGGTATTACAATAAGGCCATTGAGCTGATGCCTTACGCCATTGAGCCCAAGCTGGGCGTTGTGCTGCCAGCATCGGCCTTGGGAAATTGGGATTTGGTGACGTCGACCTACAACAAAATACTCTCCATTGATCCCAACAACACCCTTGTTCTTTACCGAATGGGGTACATTTTCTACGAAAAAAAGGATTACGGTCAGGCCTACCAATACTTTGAAAAGGTGGTTAACCTTTACCCATTCGACCACGATAGCGTGCTTATGCTGGCTTGGACGAATCTTAAGATGGGTAAGACTCGGGAGGCAAAGATTCTTTTCAATAAGGCCTTGCTCTACAACCCAGGAGATGCCTCTGCAATGGAGGGACTTAAGCTTATAAAGTAATTCTCACACTAATTCTTAAGCAGCGAATGGCCCAATTAGGGCCATTCGCTGCTTAGTTTTTACCCCTTGCATACAGGCTATATTACTCTTGCTTTTCGTCAGAAACCTTGGTTGCAAATAGCCTCGTTGCGGCCTAACGTTGGTGTCACAGTATATGGTGGGAAAACTTTAGTGTGCCATAGGTGCTAAATAATCTTCTGACATTTTTCCCTAAATGCCAAGCGTTGTTCCGAGCGCATACATCTATCTCTTCCCGTAAATCATCCATCCATCGTTTGCCCATATCCAAAAATTCTTTACATTGCCTTCTGCCGGCTTCGCCGCGGTCGGTTTATTTAACGTCTTATCTTTCTGCCATGAACGTTGATATCCGCCCCGAGACGGCATCCGATTATCACTCCATTCGTGAGGTGGACGATTTAGCCTTTGAGCAACCCAACGAAGGGCTTCTTGTGGTAAAACTTCGTATGAATCCCTCGTTTTCGCCAAAACTTTCACTCGTTGCACAAATAGAGGAAAAAACCGTAGGACATATTCTACTCTTTCCAATTACAATTGTGGACCGTAAGCATAACCACACCTCTCTGGCTCTTGCTCCAGTGGCGGTGATTCCCGAAATGCAGAATTGTGGCATTGGAAGCACGCTCATTCGTGCTGGACTAACGGCAGCAACAGCGGAAGGTTATTCTTCGGTTATCGTTCTTGGTCACCCCGATTTTTATCCGCGCTTTGGTTTTAAACCTGCAAGTCGCTGGAATATTTTTCCATCCTTTATTATTCCCGATGAGGTGTTTATGGCCATGGAGCTGGTCAAGGGTGGCCTGTCTGGTGTGTCGGGAAAGGTGGAGTATCCACCCGAATTTGATGAGGTAGATTAATCGGTTGGAGATGTTTGCTATGCCTTCTACACCATCATCTACCGACCTACTCATTGCCGAAAATTTATTCTGCTTTTGGGAATTGGTGGGACGTTGCTCTAAAACGCTGCAGGAAGAGCAGGGCTATAGCTTCATTAACCTTTCGCAGTCCGACTGGCCCTGTCGCATATTCCGTTTGCAGCAGAACATCGGAGTTGAGTTCGTTTCGAAAATGGTAGAGAAGATGCGAACTGGAGAACTACCACACCGCATTACCCTTTCCGAATACGATGCTGCCATTCCGCTGCTGGAGGATGCTGGTCTTGTGCAGGTGTTTTCGCAGAAGGGGATGGCAATTCAGCTGAATGATGCTCAACTTCAAGAGCCATCTAACATTGAATTTATTCAGGTGAAAACGCAGGTGGATGCGGCTCGTTTTGCCATGGTGGCCTCAGCCTCTTTTGGGTATTGGGTTGCGCCAATGATGATAGGTTCGCTGGTTGGGCAAAGCAGTGTTGTTATGCTTCTAGGACTGGTTGATGGTTCTGAGACCTGCTGTGGTCTTGCCTTTTTCGACTCAAGCGGTCATGCCGGTCTGCACATGATAGGCACGATGCCCGAATACCGTGGTCGTGGGTTCGCTAGGATTATTACTCAAAGGTTGATGGCGGAGTGCCAACAGAGAGAAGTGTCTCTCTGTGTGCTGCATGCCTCGCCAGCAGGAGCAATAGTTTATGAGAGGCTTGGATTTGAAACCTACGGAAAAATTGTAACTTATGCGGCGTTGGGTAATAAGTAAATTAAACCTACTACAATGAACCGAAATATCTTGGCAGCAATGATGGTGATAGCCGTGGCGGCTTGCAGTCGCAGCGACCACTTTCGCCTCAGCGGAACGGTTACGGGTATCGATACCGGTATGGTGGTGCTCAGCCGCTTCGATGGTAGCAGCATGGTGCCAGTGGATAGCACGCAGCTAAAGCATGGACAGTTTTCCTTTTTGGGAAGAGTTGACTTGCCTGAGCTCTATTCAATTTCCATAGCATCGAAGTACCGGACGTTACCTCTATTTGTGGAGAACGCCGATATCACCATTCACACCCAATTCGATAGCTTGTCGCGGGCTGTTGTATCGGAATCGAAGAGCAACAAGGTGTATGCTAAGTTTGTGGCAATGAAGAGTCGATTTGCCGACCGCTTCTACCTGCTACAGCAGCAGCTCACGGTTGCCATTCGTGATAACGACAACACACGCGAGGCCGATATCAACAGGGAGATGGAGCGGATACGCCGTAAATATCCGGTTGCAGTGGATAGCTTTGTGGTTGCCAACCGTGGTAGCTCAGTTGCTGCCTACGTTTTGCTTACCGAGCGTTCCCGAGGTTTGTCATCGGCCAAGATGGAAGAGTTGGTTGGAAAATTGCGCTCGTCCATTCGTTCCTCAGTGTATGTGGTGGCCTTACGGAAGTTAATTACCGACATGCAAATGGTTGAGGTGGGAGGGGATGCTCCGGACTTTGCCCTGCCCGACAGCAGCGGACAGCCTATTTCCCTTTCGTCGTTTCGGGGAAAGGTGGTGCTACTAGACTTCTGGGCATCGTGGTGCGGACCTTGCCGCATGGAAAATCCAAATTTATTGAAGTGCTATGAGCGTTTTCATCCCGAAGGATTTGAGGTGTTAGGCGTTTCCATCGACGACAACCGTGAGGGCTGGATACGGGCCGTTAAGAGCGATAGCCTTCCTTGGACAAACCTTTGTGACCTAAAGGCGTGGAATGGTCCCGTAGCGCGCCGCTACATGCTCATCTCCGTTCCTCATAACCTGCTGCTAGACCGTAATGGACGGGTGGTTGCCACCGATTTGTATGGCTCCAGCCTCTTGCGAGAAGTGGGTAAAGCGATAAGGTAGTAAAGCAATATGAATTAATTTCTACTAGGGAATGTATGTTACGCTCAGTTAAGAGACGAATTTCCCCGTCATTTATGGCGGGGTCCGCCATGCCGAGAGTTAAGTCAGCGGTGCACGCTCCTCCTCCTTTCAAAGAGCTGAAACGGCAATGCACCGTAATAACCGAAAGGCATTAACGGCTCCATCATTCTCAAAACCTGTCCGCCTACTAGCGGATTATCTCTTAGCGCCTTAATGGGCTTTGTCTGAGTGGGTAAAAGGAAAGAGCCACTTTGAGCGGCTCTATATAATTGTGTCAAAATTTTATATGTTAGCCCAAATTCCTTCTTTGGCAACTAGCTGCGAAACCATCTCCTCTGGGGTAGCAGGATGGTAGCCGAACTGCTGCTCAAACTTTTCGCTGTTGAAGAGGTAGTCGCGGTCGTACTGGTAAACCATCTCCTTAAACTCACCAATAACTGGCACAAAGAGTCCGGCAAGGCTCATCATCCATTTGGGTAGCACGCTATACCTAGGTTTCACGTTCATCTCTTGAGCTATTAGTTCCACCCACTGCTTGCCAGTAAGGTGAACCCTGCTGGTGGGCAGATGCCACACTTGTCCATAGGCATCGGGTGTATTGCCAAGCATGGCCGTCCCCTTGGCAGCATCTACCGAGTAGGTGTAGTTGTGCAGCTTGTTGGCGTTGGCAAAAAGGTTTGCCTTTTTACCCTTAGCTAGGTTTTTGTAGACCATCTCCACCAGAACGCTGTTCTTTGGGCTGAAAAAGTCTGCAGCACGGGCAATAACGGCGTTGAGTCTTCCGGCGGCAACCTCATCTAATATCATTTGGGCAATTTTCGCCCTTACCTCTCCCTTTTTGCTGGTAGGTCGTACGGGCGTTTGCTCCGTTATGTTGCTCAGGTAGTCGCGGTCGTACATGTAGATGTTGTCGAAGAATACTAGTCGTGCATTGTTGGTTACACAGGCATCAATTGTATTCCGCATAAAGGTGGGCCACTTTTGTTGCCATACCTTGGCGCTGTATTCAAACCCTATGGTAATGTAGACAACTTTAGAACCCTCCACGGCCTTCATTATCTGAGCGCGATCCGTAAGGTCGGCTGGGAATAGCTGGTCAGTGGGGTTTACGCTTTTTGGATTTCTACTCACCAGTCGTATGCTGCTGGTGTAGTGGGTGAGCTCCCGGGCTAGCTCTGTGCCAATGGCTCCGTTTGCTCCTAAAATAGTTTGCATGGCAATACGTTTTTAACATAAAACAGCCATTGCCACTGAAAGTTTTATGGGAACTAGTAAGAAAATATAAAGTTTATGTGAAGCATTTGGAACTGCTCGCTATTGCTAGAACTTCATCTTGTATTTGGTTGTTTCCTTGCCTAGCGAAATGCGCTTGAGCCTGCTGCGAATCATGTTCTTCCTAACGGGTGCAATCTTATCCACGTAGAGAATACCATCGAGGTGGTCGTACTCGTGTTGAATAACGCGGGCAGTCTCGCCACTATACGTGGTCTCCTGCGATTCAAGATTGCGGTTAAGGTAACGAATGGTAATGGAGATGGGGCGTTCCACCACCTCGCTCAGCGAAGGGATGCTGAGGCAGCCTTCGTAGTCGCTCCACATTTCCTCCGAGTGCCAAAGAATCTCTGGGTTGATAAAGGTTTCAATAATTCCCTCATCACCAATGAATAGGTCAGCCATTTCCCTGTCGTCGGGGTCATAAACTTGCTTGGTGTCCACTATAAATAGGCGAAGATCAAAACCAACTTGAGGGGCAGCAAGCCCCATCCCGTGTGCATGGTAGAGGGTTTCCCACATGTTTGTTACCAGTTCTTGTACTTCGTTGTTATTCTCCGCAATTTCTTTACACTCCTTGCGTAATATGCTTTGCCCATAGGCCACTACTGGTAGTATCATCGTTGCTTGAAAAAAATATTAACAATCTGATTAAAGGTGCCATATAGAGATTGGCCTCTATGCGTTGAACCCAATAATGGCGCCATTGTTTAAAATAATTTGCAAAAATAACCTTTTGGTATATAATTTGATAGAATAGTTGCGTTTTAATGTTGATTATTTCACGGTCAACTTAGAATACCAATCTAAACCTTGACACTATGAGACTCCTTATTCTTCCCATATTACTGGTAGCACTGTTTACCAGCTGTCAGAAAGAAGGTAACGATAGTTTATCTCCTGTAAGTGGAAAACTCCAGAAGATTTCGGAGAAAGACACCAGTAAGAGCGGCGCCATTGCCGACAGCATTGGCAACAGCACAATCATCAGCTACTCCTACGACGCCGCATCACAAAAGCTAACCATAACCCACCAGAACGCTTGCTTCAGCTGCTCGTGCGATTCCATTCGCTGCCATGTTACTAATAGCGGCAACAGCATTATGGTGGAGGAGCGCGAGTATAACGGCAACTCCTCGTGCCTTTGCCTATACGATCTTAAGGTGGAGGTTGATGGCGTTACCCCCGACGTTTACCTGCTCCACGTTATTGAACCCCACTTGGGCGAACAGGCTCCTATCCGGCTCAACCTCGACCTAGCCCACGCCCCCAAGGGCACGCTCTACTTCCCCCGTCCCGATTTTCCGTGGGGACTGGTGAGGTAGCAATTGTCCCCTGTTTTTACCTTACAAATTGTTAATTGAGTTCAGCCGTTCTGCCCTTGAAATGAAATTTTGGTGGTGGATTGTTTGAGTTTGTATTTTGTTTGATAAAAACGGATTAACTCAAGGAAAAGGTGAAGGTTTGTGTTACTTTGAGTGCTAACAAAGTATTTGCGTAGCGTTCACCACCACAACCGCACGATACGTCCTTGTCGCGTAGGCCGGGGCTGCTGCTGCAGGAACCTCCCGAGAATTCAGCATTCTTCTTAAAAAGCAACCTGATGGACATGGCGGCAAATACAATTGCAACCAACGCTATAGCGAGAACTAATGTGGGTTCTTGAATAACTTCCTGCAATTAAACAAGTCATTGCTAAAGTGCTGAAAATCTCGTAACTTGAGCAAAATCTTAATATGAAGCACCACGATAAGACTAAGGACGAACTCATGAATGAGTTGCTGGAGGTGCAACAAAAGTACAACTCCTTAAAGGAATTATACGATACTGAAATCATCGAACTCAACCAGGCCGAACAAGTATTAAAGAATAGCGAAGAGCGCCTCTCGCTCGTGTTCAACAATACCTCCGATATGCTTGTGTTGATGGAGGTGGAACCGGATAAAAAATTACGTATAACTGCCGTTAACCGCAGTTACCTTGAATCAATAAAACAACTTATCTCCAAAGATGATCTTAGCATCAACGATATTGTAGGAAAATACCGGGACGAAGCTTTAATTGCATTAGGCTTCTCTAAGGAAAATCTCGATGCTGAATTACAGTATTTTCTTCGAGTAATTGCAAGTGGTACCCCATTACAATTCGAACAAACAGTTCCATTGGGGACAAGTAATATTTATTTGGAGTCAAATATTGTTCCCGTAACAAATACCGCAGGCCGATGTACGCATTTGCTGTATTCTGTAAGGGATATTTCCGAGCGTAAATCAGCAGAAATGAAATTAAAAGAAAGCGAAGGGAAATATAGAACTTTGTTTGAGAATATCCCTATCGGAATTGGTATCACGGATTTGACAGGTAAACTTGTTACCTTTAATGACTCGATACTTGAACCCGGCAGCTATTCTCGTGATGATTTGATCAGAATCGGAAGTGTAGAGAATCTTTATTATAATTTGTCTGACAGGGGAGCACTTATTCCTTTATTGAAAGAAAAAGGAACCATTACTCATCGCCCAATAAAGTTTAAATGCAAAGACGGCTCTCCTTACGATACGCTGTTAACACTAACAATAATCCATATTAATGATCAACCCATGATCCAAGCGGTAATAGAAGATATTACCGAACGCAAGCGTGTCGAAGAATCTCTTAGATTTTTCCGGGTGATGCTTGATAAGTCGAATGATGCAATTGAAGTGATTGATGTAGAAACAGCCCGATTTATCGATGTGAATGAACGGGCATGTGCTGATCTTGGATATAGCCGGGATGAGCTTTTAAGCATGAAAATATTTGATATCGATTCTGGCCTAACACCCGATGTTTTTCATTCAATAAAGGATGGATTTCAACTATCTAATTCAACAATTATTGAAGCTTTGCATCGACGCAAGGACGGCTCTATCTTCCCGGTTGAGGTGAATATTGCTGTAGTGAAACTTGAAAAAATGTATTTGATTGCCGTCGTACGCGATATTACTGAACGGAAGAATACAGAGGCAGCTCTACGTGAAAGCGAAGCTCGATTTCGTTTGCTTTTTGAAATAAGTGCAGATGGCATCAGTATCGTAGATACTGAGACAAAGACTTTCATATATACAAATCCGGCTGTGTGTAGAATGCTTGGATACACTGAAGCGGAATTGAAATCGATGAGCATAACTGATATTCACCCAAAACAGGATTTGCCGTGGATAATTAGAGAGTTAGAATCAATGGACAAGGGAGAGAAATCCCATGTGCTTGAAATTCCGTGTCAAAGGAAAAACGGCAGCATTATAGACACAGAAATCACTTCTACAATAGCTAAGATTGGTGGCAGAATCTGCAAAATTGGTATTCACCGAGATATAACGGAAAAGAAACTTGCAGAAAATAAATTAAGGAAAAGCGAAGAGCAGCTAAAAGAAGCGCAGCTTGTGGGCCTCTTTGGTAGCTGGGAGCTGGACGTTGCCAACAACAGGATTGCGATGTCGGATGAAATGTATAAGATCTTCGACCTAATTAGCCGCTCAGTTGACGTCACAATGGAAACTCTTTTAGGAACCCCAATTCCGGAAGACCGCAAAATGGTTCGAGAGCTTGTTATGAAGTCACTTGAAACACGTGAAGGGGTTGACTTCGATTTTCGCACCATGACGTCCAACGGGGAAATACGCTGGATTCATGAAAGAAGTACGGTGGAGGTGGACAGCAAAGGAAATCCGAAGCGCGTTTTTGGTACGTGCCAGGATATTACAGAACGTAAACTGTTTGAACTAAAACTTCAAGAGAGTGAAGAGCGATTTAGGTCTGTTGCAAAATCGGCTAATGATGCTATTGTTACGACTGATAGCCATGGAATAATTTTAGATTGGAACAAAGGAGCAGAAAAAATATTTGGCTATACTGAGGCAGAGGTAACGGGTAAAGATTTAAATATAATATTGCCCCAAAGTTATATTGCAGCGCACAACCATGGCATGAAACGAATAGAACAAGGCGGCGAACACCATGTTCTGGGAAGAACCATGGTGTTAAAAGGCGTGCATAAAAACGGAAAAGAATTCCCACTGGAATTATCGTTAGCAGAATGGGAAACTTCTAAAGGAAAGTTTTTTACAGGAATTATTCGTGATATAACCGAACGAAAGAGAATAGAAGAAGCACTTCTTCGCATAAATACGGCAGTGGAAAGCACAGGTGAAGCCATTTGCATGTCCGATCCCCAGGGCTATCACTTCTATCACAACAAAGCATACTCCGAAATTTTTGAGTACACGGTTGAGGAGATTCAAGCAGCAGGCGGAGGCACTGCGGTTTATGAGAACAAGGATGTTGGCCGAAAAGTATTCGACACAATCATGGGTGGTGGAACATGGAATGGTGAAGTGGAGATGGTATCAAAGAGCGGGCGAAAATTCACTGTATTACTGCATGCCGATTCAATAAAGGATGAGAATGGGATAATTGTTGGACTTGTTGGGATTCACACGGATATGACCGAACGCAAACTTGCTGAACTGAAACTTAAAGAAAGCGAAGAACGGCTGAGTGAAATTAACAAGACCGATTTTGTGTGGGAGGTAGACGAGAAGGGGGTTTATACCTATACCTCGCAGACTGGCATTGACCTTTTTGGGTCATCGACGGATGAAATCGTTGGGAAAACGCCGTTCGATTTTATGACGCCAGATGATAGAGCAAGAATTGCATCAATATTTTCCGAAATTGTAGCAAATAGGGCACCCATAAAGGACTTAGAGAATTGGAATGTTAAGAAGAATGGCGAGTTATGCTGTCTCCTCACTAATGGCTTGCCCATTTTGGACAAAGATGGGAATCTCAAGGGTTACAGAGGTGTGGATAAAGATATTACCGAACGCAAGCGGGCTGAGGATGCATTACGGGAAAGCGAAGAAAATTTTCGATCAATGTTTGAAAATAATTCCGCTGCCATGATTATTGCAGAACCGGACACAACAGTATCAATTATTAACGATGAATTTTGTAAACTTAGTGGTTATAGTAAGCAAGAAGTTATTGGAACGAGCTGGACAGTTCATATCCCACCGGAAGATCGTGAACGCTTGGAAGAATATAACCGCAGAAGAATGATAAATGCGAATGATGTACCTAATAAATATGAATTTTCGATCTATAATAAAAAAGGTGAAATAAGACATGCTCTAATGTCCGTCGCTTTATTAAGAAATAATAAAACATTAGCATCATTTATTGACATCACCGAACGCAAACATGCTGAAGAAGTGCTAATAGAAAGCGAAAGAAGGACGAGAGCGCTGCTGGATGCAAACCCCGATATGATATTCCGAGTGAACCGGGAGGGAACATTTCTGGATTACAAAGCCGATAGTTCCGAACTCTACGCACAAACCGAAACGTCAATCATCGGCAAAAAGAATCGAGACATCACTCCCCCTGAATTTGCAGATTTGATAGATCTGTATATTAAGCAAACCATAGATAGCGGAAAACTTCAGCAATTCGAATACCAGATGCTTACTCCGAAGCGCGGCTTGCGTAATTATGAAGCCCGTATGGTAGCCAGTGGCATAGACGAAGTTATTGCCGTAGTACGCGATGTAACCGAACGCAAGAAAGCCGAAGAAAAAATAAAAGAAAGCGAAGAAAAGTATCGCCTTTTAGCTGAGTCCTCACCTGAAATGATTTACTTCATTGATACGAAGGGGTATGTTACTTATGTAAATAAAGTTGCCGCTGAACAATTTCATGCACCGGCCCAAAAACTAATTGGGAAACACCTTACAGATATTTTTCCACCCGATTTGGCACAGCAGAATCTTGCGAATATTCAGAATGTTATTGCAACAAAAAGTACCTTCCAAAACGAAGTCGAAATAGTCTTTCCTACGGGAAGTAGATGGGTCGATGCACGGTTAGCTCCGGTTATTGATGAAAAAAATAACGTTATAGGAGTGTTAGGATTATCGTATGACATCACAGAGCGAAAAAGGGCTGAAGAAGAAATTCGCCTTAAAAACGAACAGTTGATAAAGCTTAATGCCGAAAAAGACAAATTCTTTTCCATAATGGCTCATGACCTGAAAAGCCCCTTCAGCTCCATCATGGGCTTTAGCGAAGTTCTCCTTAAACAGGTCATGGAAAAGAACTATCAGAGCGTGGAGCGGTATTCCGGCATCATCTATGAATCCTCTCAGCGAGCTGTGGACTTACTGACGAATTTGATGGAATGGTCACGTTCGCAAACGGGACGAATGGAGTTCAACCCCGAGTATTTTGAAATGGTGAAGTTGATAAATGAGGTGATACTTTTATTTGCTGGTGCTGCCAGTCAAAAATCCATTACCATCACTGAAGTTTTACCCGCTAATGCTCCAGTTTATGCAGATAAAAATATGATGAGCACAGTGCTGAGGAACCTAATTTCAAACGCCATAAAGTTTACTTACAAGGGCGGGGCGATTGTTGTTTCAACTGAGAACAAACAGGGAGCGCAGGTTATTGCTGTTCGCGACAATGGTGTGGGAATACCGAAAGACAGAATTGAAAAATTATTCCGAATCGACGAAAATTTCTCAACACTGGGCACAGAGAAGGAGAAAGGAACAGGGTTAGGGATGATTCTCTGTAAGGAGTTTGTCGAAAAGCACGGTGGGCAAATTTGGGTGGAAAGCGAGGAGGGGAAGGGTTCCATAATCTATTTTACCATTCCATCCGAATAAGATCAGCAATAAGTATTGAGGTTTATGACAACATAACTCAGGCACCAAAATGCGACAAATGTTGCCAGAATTATGTTTGTTGCTGAGAGCGTAGAATTATCAACCTCCTATAGACACATATTGCAACGGTTTACAGGCAAATTGTTACTCTTCCATTGTGTTTGCGCAACTTCCACCACCGCAACCACACGACAAACCTTTATCGCGTAAACCGGGGCTGCTGCTGCAGGAACCTCCCGAAAATTCAGCATTCTTCTTAAAAAGCAACCTGATGGACATGGCGGCAAATACAATTGCAACCAGTGCTATAGCGAGAACTAATACTTTTAACAGTGCCATAATAGTGTGTTTTGCTTAAGAAACCCGTTGGTAGGGAAAAAGTTCAGCACAAAATTGCCTTTTTGTATTTGCCAAAGGTGAGGCTATTCCTCCTCGTCGTCCAAAATGGAGCAGACCCCTCCACAGGTATCGCAACCCTCGGGCATGGGGAGGTTTTTGTTTTTCCTATATAGGAGGATCTCCTCGGTGCGAGCGCACTTAATGCCACGCTTCCGCATCTCCTTATTGTGCCCAACTTCGGTCTCAGGAAACTTCTTCTTTCGGAAAAATATGTTGAATCCTAGCCCGATAAACATCAAGGCTATTAGTACTACCGCAACGCCAATTAGCTTGAATACCTCCATTTGTTTTTTTTTGCAAAGGTAATAAGCCGAAGCAAAGATTGGAAACGATGTTTGTTAAAATGGTTAAAAGGTTGTGGTAGTGAAGCGTTTTACCCATATTATTGTTAAACAAAATCGTGTAACGTCGGTTTATGTAGTGGCAGCCGAAAACGGTTGCACTCTGGCTCAGAAAAAAATTGAAATCTAATTCTCAATGAAAAAATTCAGCAAAGAGGAGGTTCTCAACGACTTTTATATTGCCTGGCTAAGCCGGCAAGTCTCAATGCTTGGACGCAAGGAGGTGCTAACCGGTAAGGCAAAGTTCGGCATCTTTGGCGATGGTAAGGAGCTTGCACAGGTGGCTCTTACCAAGAGCTTTAACAACGGCGACTGGCGCTCGGGTTACTATCGCGATCAAACCTTTATGATGGCAGCTGGTATTTATACGGCGGAGGAGTTCTTTGCTCAGCTTTACGGCCAAACTGATGTAGAGCAAAACCCAGGTAATGCAGGTCGGGTGTTCAATAACCACTTTGCCACCCGTAGCCTTAACCCCGATGGGAGTTGGAAAAACTTGATGGCACAGAAAAATTCATCAGCCGATATTTCACCCACCGCTGGACAGATGGCCCGTTTGCTTGGGCTGGCCTATGCTTCAAAATTATACCGAAATTTGGAGGAGGTGAAGAGCCTTACCACCTTTTCGAACAAGGGGAACGAGGTAGCCTTTGGCACCATTGGCGATGCCAGCACCTCCGAGGGACATTTTTGGGAAACGATGAATGCGGCGTCGGTGCTGCAGGTTCCAATGGTAATGGCCGTGTGGGACGATGGTTACGGCATTTCGGTGTCGCGCGATTTCCAAACGGTGAAGAGCAGCATCTCGGAGGCGCTCAAGGGGTTTGAAAAGGGAAAGAACGATAGCAGCGGTCTACTCATCTATAAGGTGAAAGGTTGGGATTACCCCGAAATGGTTAAGGTTTTTGCTGAGGCGGTGGCAACGTCGCGCGAGCAGCACGTTCCGGTTCTGCTGCACGTGGTGGAGCTTACTCAGCCACAGGGTCACTCCACATCCGGTTCGCACGAGCGATACAAGAATAAGGAGCGGTTGGAATGGGAGGTGGAGTACGATTGCCTTGTTCAGTTTAGAATGTGGATTGAGACCGAAGGGTTGGCAACGGCTGCTGAAATCGACGATATTATTGCCAAAACAGAGAAGGAAGCCCGTGAGGCAAAGAATGCCGCATGGAAAAAGTATACGGAGCCCATTCAACGTGAGCGTGATGCGTTGGTAAAAATTATCGATAACCGCACATGCGTGTGCAAGCGCGACAAGTTCGACAAGGTGGGTACCCTCACTCAGGATTTAAAGCGAATTCAGTTTCCCATTCTAAAGGATAATATGAGTGCGGCCAAGCGTATTCTTCGGAATGTGTGCACCGACTGTTCCATTAGGGGGGCACTACAGCAGGACCTAAGCGTGTGGCTGAAAAAAAATGTGGAGGATGGCCGTAACCGTTATAGCACGCATCTCTACTGGGCTAACGACCGTTCTGCGCTGAAACAACCGGAGGTTAAACCGCTCTTTGTGGAGAGTTCTCCCATGGTAAATGGCCGTGAAATAATTCGCGACAACTATGAGGTGCTCTTTGCCAAGTATCCGCAGCTGGTGGTATTTGGCGAGGATGTGGGTAAAATTGGTGGGGTTAACCAAACCTACGAGGGGCTGCAATCCAAGTTTGGTGAGCTTCGAGTTACCGACACCGGTATTCGTGAGACCACCATTATAGGGCAAGGGATAGGATTGGCTCTTCGCGGCTTTCGGCCCATTGCCGAGATACAATATTTTGACTACCTTCTGTATGCCTTGCAAACGCTTAGCGATGACCTTGCTACGCTGCTGTGGCGAACCAGGGGTGGGCAGAAGGCTCCCCTCATAATCAGCACGCGTGGACACCGGCTGGAGGGCGTTTGGCATTCAGGTTCTCCTCTTAGCATGGTGATAAATTCCATTCGCGGTGTTTACGTTTGTGTGCCACGTAACATGACGCAGGCAGCCGGCTTCTACAACATGCTGCTACGTGCCGACGACCCTGCGTTGGTTATTGAGCCACTCAACGGCTATCGACTAAAGGAGCGACGACCTGAAAATATGGGGGAATATACCGTGCCGCTTGGTGTGCCAGAGATACTTAACGAGGGTAAGGATGTTACGTTGGTTACCTACGGTTCTTGCGTGCGCATTGCACAGGATGCGGTGGCTCAGCTCAAAGAGTTTGGCATTGGTGTGGAGTTAATCGACGTGCAAACGATGCTACCCTTCGACATCAATGGCGTTATTGTTGAATCGCTGAAAAAAACCAGCAGGGTTGTCTTCTTCGATGAGGATGTTCCCGGTGGAGCTACGGCTTACATGATGCAGAAGGTGTTGGAAGAGCAGAAGGGATTTCGTTACCTCGATTCGGAGCCACGCACCGTTACTGCTCGCGACCATCGGCCTGCCTACACCACTGATGGAGATTACTTCTCTAACCCAAATGCGGAAGATGTGTTTGAAACCATTTATGGCATTATGCACGACGCTAATCCAAAACGGTTCCCCACTCTCTACTAATTTTTTAAGATGATAATCTTATGTGACGATCGTAGAAAATTACGGTCGTTTTTTTATAAAGTCTCCTTACCAAATTTTGTTATTATAACCCAGATAGCTAGCGTTCCAACGGGGTAAAGAATCCATGTAGAGATGCCAAATGATGCTGGAAGAATTCCGAATACCAACGATATGCCTGCAACCGTTAGTGCATAGGGCATTTGGGTATTCACGTGGTTTATGTGGGTGCAACCGCTGGTTAGCGAGCTGAGAATAGTTGTGTCGGAAATTGGGGAGCAGTGGTCGCCAAAGACCGCCCCGGCAAGTATGGAGCTAATTACACCGTAGAAAAGGTTGATGGAGATATCGGCATTGAGTCCGTGCTGCTGGTTAATCATCCATGTAGCTGGTAGGATGAGCGGGTATAGAATGGCCATGGTACCCCACGATGTTCCGGTGGAAAAGGAGATGGCTCCAGCTAAAATAAAGGTAAGCGCGGGCATAAGGTAGGGTGATACCTTTGCCTTGATGAGTAATCCGCTAATGAACTCCGCAGTGTGCAGCTGCTGCGTCATGCTGGCAAGTGCCCAGGCGAGCACCAGTATCAAAATCGCTGGTAGCATAGTTTTAATGCCGTTAATCAGGGCATCAATGGACTGGCTGAGGTTGAGTAACCGCTGGGATAGGGTAAGCATCATGGCGGCAACTACGCCTGTAATCGACGACCAAAGGAGCGCCTTAAATGAGTCGGCACCACCAATAATGGTCAGCAATTTTTCCCAGAAGGTAAAGTGTGAGTCGCTCCACAAGCCTGGCTTCCATCCAGTGTAGATTAGGGCTCCAAAAGTTCCCAAGATTACTATTAGCACTGGGATGGCGGCGTTGTACCATCGTGGATTTATCGAGGATTCCTTCACCATTTCGCCAGTTATACCCACGTCGTTGTTATCGTAGGTGATTTCGCCTGCCCGTGCCTTTTGTTCAAATTTGAGCATTAACCCAAAGTCGCGCTTCTTCCAAATAAGCACAAACATAAATATGATGCTGAAGATAGGGTAGAAGCGGGTGTTTAGCGACTTGATAAAAACGGCGTAGGCGCTTTCGTGGATACCTACGCTGTTGAGCCCCTCTTGGATGTAGCTGAGTTCAATGCCTATCCATGTGGTTATGAGGGCAAGTGCTGCAACTGGGGCTGCTGTAGCATCCACAAGGTAGGCCAGTTTTTCCCTCGAAATCTTAAGCCTGTCGGTTATGGGCCGCATAGTGGTACCCACAACCATGGTGTTAGCATAGTCGTCGAAGAAGATGGCAAGCCCCAAGAGGTAGGTAATCATTTGGCCCGAGCGAGGCGTGCTGGCTCTCTTTGCAAGAGCATTCACAATGCCACGCATTCCACCATTGAGGGTTACAAGGCTCACCATGCTACCAATGAGCAGGGAAAATACGATAATGGAGGCGTGGTTGGAATCGGCTAAAGCGTTGATAATATAGGTATCCACAATGGAGAATATGCCCTTAAAGAGTGCCACCAAGGCGTTGCTCCCGGCGTAGAAGTGCATGGTGGCGGCACCAATTAGCAGTCCAAGGAAGAGAGAGGTAAACACCTCTTTTAAAACCAACGCTAGGGTTATGGCTAGCAGTGGAGGAATTATGGAGAACCAGAGAGGGATGGGGTTCACCTCCGTGTGTTGGCTCCATGAGCCAACGGTAACCGTGACAGTTTCCTTGCTCCGAAAGGATAAGCTAATGCTTCCTTTCCCATTTTGGAGGGCCACTCTCACCGTCGTGTCAGCCGTTGTAACCGTTGCAAAGTTGTGTGCTGTGCCTATCATTGTGCTATCCACCGAAATATTGAATGCTCCTGGAATCTCCTTAACTAGAATCCACGGTGCTTCAATGGTTATGGGTTGATGTTTTTCGTTGGTGGTGGCATTGGCTGATGCAGTAAAGGTTATAATGCCAAAAATGGTGATGCAAAGCTGTTTAAACATATCCCATGAAAATTTGCTTAATGTAGCAATTTTGATTTTTGGCGAGGTAGGGTAGAGGGCAATTATTCACGTTTTTTTTTGAAAATTGCACGTTTACTGGTTTTTTAGGTCAAAAGATAGTGTATGTGCGATTTAGAATAAAAAAAATCCTTAATTTGTGCTAAGAAAGTAAACCTGTATGCCAATAGAGAATCACGACTTCTTTAAGGTTGAACATTCCAGGATTCAACCTGCTCAGGGAAGAGTGCTGGTGTCGGATCCTGCACTAAGTGACTTTTACTTTTCCAGAGCGGTAGTGCTGCTTACCGAACATAATGAAAAGGGCACCATCGGCTTTGTGCTAAATAAGCCCATTCAGGCTTCTCTTGATGAACTTCTAAAAGATTTTCCTGAGTTTAAGGCGCACGTTTCGGTGGGTGGCCCAGTCAATCCTAATTCGGTTCATTTTATTCACACCTTAGGAATGCAAATTCCAGGAGCTGTGCACATTTTTGCCAATCTCTTCTGGGGAGGCGAGTTCGAAGAGTTGAAGGGGCTGATTAGGCAGGGTTTAGTAACGTCACATCAGGTGAAGTTTTTCTTTGGATACTCTGGCTGGGCTCCAAAACAGCTTATAACCGAAATGAAGTTGGACTCTTGGGTGGTTTCCATTCTCGATTCCGATATGATTATGGAGCAAGGTCGAGACATGTGGAAACAGGCTGTAGAAAATTTGGGGGAGGAATTTAGAGTTTGGCTCAACTACCCTGAGAATCCTAATATGAACTAGCCTGCAAAGGTTGCAGTGGTAAGTGCTGTCAGCAATCTTTTAGCCGTGTTGTTAAAGTAGCGCCTATCCTTATAGCCCATCACCCAACGAATCCCGTTTACTGCATTTGTGAGGAATATTTCGTCGGCCTGTAGAAGCAATTCAGGCCCAATTGCAAGATCGGTTTTTACTTTTAAACCAAGTGTTGGTGCCAAACCAATAATTATCTTGCTCATAATGCCATCAACACAACCCTGCTCAATTGAAGGGGTGTAGAGCGATTTTCCTTTAACCAGAAAGAGGTTGGAGCTTGTTGCCTCAACAATCTTATTATCGGTGTTTACCAAAAGACAGTCGCCAAGGTCATTGCTTTTCTTGAATTTTGATGCCATGACGTAAATAAGGGCGCTGGTGGTTTTGAGGTTAGAGAGGACGTTAACCGGTTTTTTGAACTCAGTGAAAAGGTCAATAAAGAGTCCTTTCTCGTTCAGCTGATATTTATCCTGCTCAAGAGGTAGCGCTTCAATGGTAAACGAAATGTCATCGTACTCTGGAGTATAAAGCCCACCCTCCTTACGAAATACAGATATCCTAACACGAGCGCTGCCAAATATTCTCATTTTATTCAGCAACTTAACAACAAGCCCAAACAGTTGTTCCTCTTCAAAGTAGAGAGGTTTAGTCATGCCCAGAATCAGCATGCTTTTTACGAGCCTTTGGTAGTGAAGTGAAAAATGTCGGGGTTCCGTTCCATAGGCGTGGATGGTTTCAAAGAGCCCATCGCCATAGCAGAAGCTCCTGTTTTGAAGTTTCAACACCGGCTTGTCAGGGTCGAAGAAATCGCCATTGACGCAGCACCAGCTTTTGTACGATCGCAGTTTCTCCATGTGTTAAGGGATGTTTTTTATTCCGTCAAGAAGGTTTCCGTTGGTTCTCACAAGAATACCCTTGACTCCTGCGGCTTTGGCGGCTTCCATGTCGCGAGGGCTGTCTCCAAGAAAGAACGATTCCTTGAGATTGATATCAAACCGTGCTGCCGCTTTTTCTAACAGTAGTGGCTGTGGCTTTCGACAGAGGCATCGGCTGGTGCTTTCGTGGTGAGGGCAGTAGTATATTTCGTCGAATTTTATGTTCCAAGGCAGAAGTAGTCGTTGCAACTCCTCGTGGAAGGCATCCACCTGTTCGCATGTGTATTCTCCTCTTCCAACTCCGCCTTGGTTGCTAATAACGATGAGCAAGTAGCCCTTACTTGCCAGCATTTGTAGTGCTTCACCCACGCCTGGGTTTAGCATACAGTCTTCTACTCTGTATACATAGTAGTGCCCTTCGTCGCTGTTTAGCACGCCATCCCGGTCAAGAAATACCGCCTTATTCACTTTTAGTTTTCATTTTGTTGATAACTGAATCGCATAAATTAAATGCTACAATGTATACTAAATATTTCTCTGAGCGTGGTTTATGCCTTGCTATTGATGAAGCAATCCAATGCCCGTAAGAAAGTAAATGTAGAACTTAGGATTCATTAGTAGTGGGAATAGTAGTCCAAAGATAGCACCCAACAGGTGAGCATCATGGTTAATGTTGTCCTTGCCCTTGCGGCTCATATACTGTGAGTAACCTAGGTAAAGAATACCAAACACGATTCCTGGTATTGGGAGCAGAAAGAAGAAGAGTAACTTCCCCATTGGATCAAAGAAAATGGCTGTGAAGACCACCGCCGAAACGGCACCCGATGCCCCAATGGAGGTGTAGGCGGGGTTGTTCTTGTGCTTTTTCAGTGTTGTTAGTGTCGAAATAAGAATGCCACCTAGGTAAAGCGTGAGGTAGCTTACATTGCCCGAAAGTATTAGCTCTTGGGCCTGAAGTTGTGAAAAGATATGTTCAACGTAGGTGCCGAACGACCACAGCACAAACATGTTTACCCCAAGGTGGATGTAGTCGGCGTGAATAAACGCATGCGTAAAAATACGGTAGTACTGCTTGTTATGGACCACATCGAAAGGGGTAAGCTTCATCCTGTGGAATACCTCTTCGTTGTTGAATGCCCATATTGATACAAGGGAAGTAACTATAATGATGATTGTGGTTATGTTCATTTTACGTTTTAGATGTAAAAAATTTTAAGAATTAACTCCTGCAGTAAATCGCCGTCCGATGATGTATTGCCACCCCACCCTTTGGACTTCATGTCGTATTCTCGCAAAAGTGCAATAATCGCCACAGCTTTGGTTGGATTAAAGTTTTGGGCTGCCAGCTTATAGTCGTTCACAAAAAAGGGGTTTACCCTGAGCTTTGCTGCCACATTATCCTTCGACTTGTCCTTCAGTAGATTGTAGATGAGAACCTTGCTAAAGTGGTTGAATAGTGAAATAATGGTCAGCACAAATGGGTTATCCTTTGGGTTGCGCTTGAAGTAGTCGGCAATCAGCAGGGCTTTGTGGAAATCCCTGGTGGAAACGGCTTTGTTCAACTCAAAGGTATTGAAATCCTTGCTTATACCGATATTCTGAACCACATTGTCGTCAGTTATTGTCTTGCTTCCCTCTGGCAACGTGATGATCAGCTTTTCCAGCTCGTTAGCAATCTTTGAAAGGTCATTTCCCAAATACTCCTTTATTAGAAATGCTGCCTTTTCATTAATGCCAATACCCCTCGCTTTTAGGTAAAGGTTCACCCACTGAGGGATGTCGCTATCGTATAGCTTCATCGACTCAAATACCTCTCCAATTTCGGCACAGCGCTTAATGAATTTTGTTCGCTTGTCGAGCGCCTTATGCTTAGCCGCGATAACCAAAATGGTTGATTTTTGTGGAGACTGTACGTATACCTCTAGATCGGTAATGTTACGTATGTTCTGTGCCTCTTTTACTATCACCACCTGATAGTTGGCCATCATTGGAAACTTGCGTGAGGCATTAATTATTGCTCCGGCATCTACATCTTTGCCATAGATTATCAGTTGGTTAAATGCCTTCTCTGCCTCACTCAACAGGTTGTTAGCAATGTAGTTGGTGATTTGGTCAATGTAGTATGACTCTTCACCCATCAGCACGTAAATGGGCTTGTAGATCTTGTTCTGTAGATCCTTTAGAATGCGTTGGTATTCAGAAACGGCATCGTTCTTCTTTGCCATACAGCTTAGAATCTCAGGTGTTTAACGGACTCACCGTTGTTAATAATTTCGTGCATTGCCTCCAACCCAATGCGTAGGTGGTCGTTTACGTATTGGTCGGTAACCATCCTGTCGCTTTCCGACGTTTTAACACCCTCCGATATCATGGGTTGGTCGGTTACAAGCAGAAGAGCACCGCAAGGAATCTCGTTTGCAAAGCCAACCACAAATATGGTTGCCGTTTCCATGTCGATGGCCATTGCCCTCGTTTTAGTAAGGTAGTTCCTAAATCGCATATCAAATTCCCAAACCCGACGATTGGTGGTGTAAACTGTTCCAGTCCAGTAGTCTCTGCCATTATTGCGGATTGCCGACGATAGGGCACGCTGCATATTAAATGCGGGTAGCGCTGGAATTTCAGGGGGTAGATAGTCGCTGGATGTACCATCGCTTCTAATGGCGGCAATTGGAAGAATGAGGTCGCCAAGGCTGTTTTTTCTTTTCAAACCACCGCATTTGCCAAGGAAAAGCAGCGCTTCGGGATGGATGGCGCTGAGCAAATCAACTATTGTAGCAGCGTTTGGGCTGCCCATGCCAAAGTTGATCATAGTGATTTTTCCAGCCGTTGCTGCCGGCATGTTCGCCGTAGGATCCTTGACTTCAGTATTGTTCCACTCACAAAAAAGGTTGAGATAGTGGCTGAAATTTGTGAGCACAATGTGTGAGCCAAACTCGTTGAGAGCTAAACCGGTATATCGGGGTAGCCAGTTTTCGACTATTTCCTCTTTTGTTTTCATCTCTTCCTTTTTTTGTGAAATTATACAAAGGTAAGTTTTTTGCCGCAGTTCGCTGTTGCGCGAATGTGAAAAGAGGTTAACTAGCCAAAGGTGTAGTGTTTCTTGATGGGCTTTGTGATTTTCCAGATACAGGTCAGCCCCTGCTCAAACTCCACCCAGTCTCCCGGGCCAAAAGTCACCTTGTTCCCCTGCGAGTCGGTCACTTCAGCGCTGCCTTCTAGAATGTAGCAAGTCTCCTTTTCTTCGTATTCCCAAGTGAAAACGGACATCTCCTTTGTCCATATTCCCCAGCTGCTTGCTTTGAAAACTTGCGCTGCAGAGGGTTTGGTTACTCTCATTTTCATAAGTTACTAACGTTTGTAGTGTTGGTGAATTTTATTCGAAAATTGAAAAGAAAGTTTCCATCTCTCTTTTACTTCATCTCTTGACTGCCTAAATTAGCTCACCTTGTTGAGGTGACAATACTAGAAATAATTTTTTTTGTGGGGTGTTTTTATTTTCTTTGAGGTAGCCAACCCTATCTAAATGCAGCTCAATTTACCGGAATGTAACCTTTCTATTCGTGAAACCCTTGTGGGGAAGGAGGTTTTTGACCCCTTTCGAAATAAGTTTGTAACCTTAACGCCCGAAGAGTGGGTTCGCCAAAACTTTTTGTCATTTATGGTTACGCAGCTGGGTTTCCCAAAAGGGTTGGTTGCTGTTGAGCAGCAGCTGAAAGTAAACGGGCTGGTGCGGCGCTGCGATATACTTGCGTTTTCTCGAACGGCAAAGCCTATTTTATTGGTGGAGTGCAAAGCATCGTCGGTACAGCTATCCAACGAGGTTTTTGCACAAGCAGCGAGATATAATTTAACACTGCAAGTACCCTTCATGATAATTACCAACGGCCTTACCCATTATGCAGCGCAGCTCTTCCTTGAGGAGAAGCGGTTTAGCATGCTCAATACCTTTCCCTCTTTTGAAATGATTGCAGGTGTGTAGAACTTTTAATTGCACAATGTTTGCTAAAAGTTTGCGCATTTAGGATAAAATATGTTTTGCAGCTTTTACACAAATGCCAATATTAAATCGATTGCAACAACTAATTATTTTACTACTTTGCAGCGGTTTTTAAAGTGAATTCAACAGTTTCTTACAGCTATATGGAGTCCTTGCAGAATCATTTTGAGAAGTTTAGAAAGAACATCGTTGGCATTGATGCTACCTACCAGTCTCCTTATGGGACAATGCCGGTAATTTATGCTGACTGGATTGCAAGCGGTAGGCTTTACCGCCCCATTGAAGAGAAAATGTTGGAGGTGTTTGGCCCAATGGTTGCCAATACCCACACAGAAAGCAGCGAAACCGGTCGATTCATGACCGAGGCTTATCACTTTGCTCTCAAGGATATTAAGAGGCACGTAAATGCTGGACCGGCTGATGTGATTATAACGGCTGGTTTTGGAATGACCGCCGTTGTCAACAAATTTCAACGAATTCTTGGGCTGAGAAACAGAGCCGTTCAGTTCGCCTCTCCCGATGATAAACCGGTGGTTTTTGTTACTCACATGGAGCATCACTCTAACCAGACTTCATGGTACGAGACTAATGCGGATGTAGTGGTTATGGAGCCCGACGAGAATCTCTTGGTATCTGCCGAAAAACTTCGGGAGGCCGTGGCCCCATACCGAAATCGCCCTTTGATAATAGGCTCCTTTAGCGCAGGTAGCAACGTAACAGGTATTCTTACTCCATTTCATCAGCTAGCAGCTGTGATGCATGAGATAGGCGGCTACTGCTTTGTCGACTTTGCTGCTTCAGCACCCTACGTTGCAATGGACATGCATCCAGCGAAGGAGGAGGAGCGCTTAGATGCAGTATTCTTTTCTCCACATAAATTTTTGGGCGGCCCTGGAACTTCTGGTGTGTTGGTATTTAACTCTGTTCTCTATAAAAACAGGGTGCCCGATCAGCCTGGCGGTGGAACTGTGGACTGGACTAATCCTTGGGGGGAGTATAAGTATATCGACGATATTGAACGCCGTGAAGATGGTGGAACGCCAGGATTTCTACAAGCCATTCGGGTGGCTTTGACCATAAGGCTGAAGGAGGAGATGGGCGTTGAAAAGATTCATGAACGCGAGAAGGAACTGGTGGAACATGCTTTCCGTCGCTTAGATGCCATACCTCGGGTGATTACCTTAGCCACCGATTGTAGATGTAGAATTGGTGCCGTTTCATTTTATATGGAAAACCTCCATTACAACTTGGTGGTGAAATTGCTCAGCGACCGGTTTGGCATTCAAATGCGTGGTGGCTGTGTTTGCGCAGGCACCTATGGCCACTTTCTGCTACATGTTTCCAAGGAGCAGTCGCACAGCATTAGTGAAATGATAAACCACGGGGATTTATCCCAGAAACCTGGCTGGATTCGGTGGTCGATTCACCCTACTACTACCGATTGGGAGGTTGATTACATTGCAGATGCACTAGATAAAATTGCCCAGCATTCTGATGAGTGGGCGAAGGATTACCGTTACTGCAAACGGTCGAACGAGTTTTTCTATTCCGGGTCAAATCCGGTGGAAAAGATACCTGCTGAAAACTTTTTTGAACTATAACAATCTCAACAACACCTAATCTAAACCTAACCTGTGGAGGCTTGCACCGTTTTTGGTGCAGGCCTTTTTTGTGCTTGCTAGCTCTTACTCGAAATGGTAAGGGGGTTTATCATTTGTAACATCAGTTCGTCGTCCCATCCGATGGCTGTTTTCAACCATTGCTCCTTAATGCCGATTACTTTAAATCCCATGCGCTGGAATATTTGTAGACTGGGAAGATTGCTTGAAGCAATGTTGCAAAAAAGTTGATGAAGGTGGAGCGTTTCAAAGGAGTATTTAACTAACAGTTTGAGCGCTTCAGTGGCATAACCCTTGTTTCTCTCCTCTGCGTCATGAATTAGAATACCAATACCGGCCCGTGAGTGGTAGGGGTCGAAGTCAAATAGGTCGATGGCTCCAACAGGATGAAACATTAGCGAACTTTGGTTCTTGGCTTCAATAATAAGGCGGAGTTGCTTGGTTTCGTATATATCCAAGTGCGATGAATCGATATATTTTTTCAGTATATATTTTGAAAATGGGGTAATGGTATTGCTCACGCTCCATATCTCCATATTGTTCTCCCAGCTATACAGCAAATCCACATCGCCCGGTTCAAGCGCCCTTAATCGAATATTTGAACCTTGAAGGCTACCCATCTTTTTTACTTTTTAAGGGTAGTGATAAATGCATCAGCGAATTGTTTCTTTATCTTGTTCTGCAGTTCGGATAATGCTTCTTTTTTTGTGCCATACTCGCCATAATAATAACGGAAAAAACCATCGTTACCCTTTTTCTCAGTTACCAAATCACTCAAGTTGCCAAACTTTGTCAGAGGTGTTGGCACCTTTGATGCCAGGATTTGTATGGTAAACATTGCCTTTGGTTTTTTGGGCGTTGGCGTTGCAGCATCAGGAGCCTTTTTTGTAACTAACTGATCAATTGCAACATTGCTAACGATAGCTGCCGATGGAAAACCTCCATCAATGCACTGCCCAAGAACTTTTACTGCATCGCCCTTATTGGTAAATCGTCCAGCTGTTATAAGGATGCCGTCACTAATGGGCAATACATTTATAGCTATGCTGCTTAAATAGGGGAGCGATTTAAACCAGCTGGTATCTGCTTCGGCTTTCTCCTTACAAAGCAGTATGGTAAAGTATTCCTCTTTCTGAACTTTGAGATTTTCAGGGATGGAAACATCTTCGGTGATGATAAGGGAAGCATTGCCCTTAATAACCTTGACGGAGGCTCTTCGATTGAATCGACGCCCGTCAGGATTATCGGTTCCATCTGGATTCTTGTCGACGGCAATATTTTCAGATGATCCGGCTGCTCTGGTAACAAACCGATTCGCCTCTATCCCCTTGTTGGTGAGAAAATCGACAACCGACTTTGCCCTTTTCAGTGAAAGAGTTTTGTTGTATGCTGGAGAGCCCTTGGAGTCAGTATGGCCACTAACTTCTACTAGTAACGATGGGTAGGTCTGCATTATGCTGTAAACCTTCTCAAGGATGATTTGGGCATCCTTGGAGAGCTCATAGCTGTTGAAGCCAAACTGAACCGATTGGACGGTTAGGTAATTACCGGAGGAAACTTCCGTTGGTATGAGGAAGATGGAGACAGGCAGTTCCGTACCCGACATCTCTGCTGGAATATACAGATGCTGCCTTACTTGTTGGTAACCAGGAATACTAGCCGTTAGCTGGTAGTTTCCCGTTTTTAGGCTTAGCATGAAAGTGGTGCTGCCATTTCTTTTAATCTCCGGTTTCAGAGTATCACCTGTTGCAATATTTACTATTGCTAGGTTGATTTTCGAATCACTAAGATCGGCCTGGTCTTGGGTAATCAGCACACCATTAATTGTGGCGTTGTCGGTTTGGGGAACAAGGGCAATTTCTGCTAAGCTAACCCGTTCGTGAGGACTGTTGTCAGTGTGATGGAAAATAATTCCCTTGATTCCCTGGTCGCAAATGGGGCAGAAGAAAAGGTTGTCATCAGTGGTGTTGATGGGGTAACCAAGATTAATTGGTGTTGAGAACTTTCCATCATCTCCAAGTTTGGAGAAAAAAATGTCGTAGCCTCCCATGTTTTCGTGCCCCTGAGAGGTGAATATCAAGGTGTTTTTGTCTTCGCAGAAAAAGGGAGATTCTTCGTTGTAAGGTGTGTTAATCTCCGGACCTAGATTTTCTGCTGGGCCCCAGTTGCCCTCTGCATCCTTCATCGATTTATAGATGTCAAGGCCTCCATAACCCCCTTTTCTGTTGGAGGTAAAGTATAGTGTTTTTCCATCAGTGGATATGGAGGCATTGGTTTCCCAGAAGGGGGTGTTAATGTTCTTGTTCAATTTTTCGGCTCTAGACCAACTTTTCCCGTTGAACGTGCTGTGATAAACTTCCCCATTGCCATGGTCGTTTACAAACACAAAAATTTCCTTCCCGTCGGCGCTGCAGCTGCTAATGCTGATTTCCCCTTCCAGCTGAAGCGGTATGTTGAGGCTTTCCGGCTCCGACCAATTACCGTTCTCCTTTTTGCTCCAGTAGATAGCTTGGTAGAACTTTTTATGCTGCGTGAAAAACAGCGAACTGCCATCTTCTGATATAACTGGGTTGTAGGCTAACTCTAGGTTAGGAAAGTTGAAGTTGATGATTTCGAGATCTGTTTTTACTGGTTTTTTGAGAAAAAGTTCGGCCTTTTTACAGGCACTAATTTGCTGGTCAACAAAGTCATGATTGTATAAATCCTTGGTGTCGAGCTGACTTTTAAACTTTTCATAGCACTCAATGGCTTCTTTAAGTTTGTTGTCAATTCGGTAGGCATCGCCCAAGTATAGCCATACCGTTGTTGGAGCGAATGTTTCTTTGTACGAGCCTTCCTGATACTGGCTGCTAACGTGTTGTGAGGCATATTCTAAGTAGGCTAGCGCTTTTGTCTTTAGGCCCGAAATGTTTAGAAGGCACACACCAATTCGGTAGTTGATGTTGAAGTTTGCTGGTTGCATCTTCTGCGCCTGCTGGTATAACGCAAGCGCTTCCTGATAGTCAGTGTACATGAAGTAGTACTCGGCATCGGTAAAAACATCTTTGAATGACCGAGGCAAATTGCTTTCTTGCGCCATGCCAGTAATGAACAGAAGCAAGGTAAGAAGAGTTAATAGTAGCCTTTTTCCTATCATGCGGCAGAGTTTCTTTGCTTGTTTGATTTTTTTCTCCTTACAAAAAGAATAAGTAGTAAGAATAGTAAGCCAATTCCAATTGCAGACCCTACACCATAGGTTAGGTATCGGAGACCATTTTTATGCTCGGCGGATGCAACAAGTTGACTCCTAGTCTGTGCGTCAAGATTCGAGAATTCATCAATCGTAATTTCTGAAAGAAGCTGTGCAAGCTCACTCTTGTAGCTTTGAAAATCTACTTCGTCCAGCGAGTGTAAAAGGTCTATCAGCTGGCTGAACGACTCAATCTGATTAACTTCTGGGTCAATGCTGTTTAGCATTAACCTCAATTTCCCACTTGCCTTAGATTTTAGCAGGTTAAAGAGATTTATAAAGGATGAACCTTTGGTTTCTTTAACAATATTGCGCGACCTGTTGCTCGCGGTTGAAAGTTTGTCCTGCTCCTGCACAAGCTTGTCGAGGAAAGTTGCCATTACCTTAATCAGATCGTCGGTAGTATAAGTCCCTGAGTCGGTTTGGTTAAGTAGGGTTGCCATAAATAAATGAGGCGATACACCTTGTAACTCAGCACTTTTGTCAATTAGGCTGTCTGAAATATTAAGTCCATATGCTCTGAATATTGTCAATAGTTGACTTGATGGATTATCGGCCAGTGACTCACTGGAAGGTCGTATTTCGGTTGCCTGCAGGGGCATTCCGGGAACGCTAAAAATTGAAGCCATCCGATTTTTAAACTGTAACCCAATATCTGTTTGGTACCTAATGTCGAGCAAATATGGAGTGGAATCCTTTAGGTTTGCACCGTTTATTTTCTGAGATACTTCTTTGGCGCTTTGCCCTAATTCCTCGGATTCAGAGAGGTTGTTGATGCCAATGCTCGCAATTTTTGGAACCATATTCATATTGGGTTCCGCCAAAGAGGCATTTTTTGATGAAAGTATGGCAACCTTATCCCGTAAGTCATAGCGCTTACCGTCGAAGTATAGTTTATAGCGTAGGTTGGGATTAGTATATTCGGCTTGGTCCTCATTTTCAGGAACAACCAAGGCGAGTTTTTGAGTATTCAGTGTGTCAATCACAAGCAGCTTTTCCTTTGCATTGCGGTTCCTCCTGAGGGCAAGTTGGTTACGAAGAACAACCTCACGGGCATATCTATCCGAAAAGATTTCGACCTTAAAGAGGTCCATCTCACCATAGCTATCCGGATCGAATCGAGCTATTAATCCGTATTGGCCATCTTCAAGGGGCATAAAGTCATTGTCATCGTCCGTTGTGTTGATTGGATATCCTAGGTTCTCGGGTTTTGACCAGTGATTAGGGGGAGTTAAGTTACTAAAATAGATGTCGTATCCACCCAGCCCAAGGTAACCGTCGGATGAGAAAAAAAGCGTTTCGCCCGTTACTGTGAGTTTGGGGTTTGTTTCGTTGAAAGGTGTGTTGATATCCTTTCCTAAGTTAATGGCAGGTCCCCAAGTGCCATCGGGCTGAAGGTTGCTTTTGTAGATGTCTAATTCGCCAGATCCGCCTTCCCTGTTGCTTGAAAAGTAAAGCGTTTTTCCATCTGGTGAAATACACGCACTCGCCTCCCAGTATTTCGTGTTAATGTTTGGCCCAAGGGGCTCAATGGGATTCCAACGACCGTTACGATAGTGGCTCACGTATATATTCCCATCCCTGTTGTCATCCTTGTAGAGGTATAGGTCGGTTCCGTCGTAGTTGAGCGATAGCGTTTGGAGGTTCTGGTCGGTCTCCAGTTCGGCGGTAATATTTGAAGGTGTTCCCCATCCTTGACCGCTTTTTCGCGCTACATAAACCGCTTGGTAGAACTTCCGTTTGGATGTAAAAGCTAGAACTTGTCCGTTGTAAGAAACCGTTGGGCTATAGTTGGAGAATCTGTCATTCACAGTCGGGCCTAGGTTGCTGAGCAGAAAGTTAACAGGCATATGCTGCAATTCTGCAGAACTCTCAATGGTTTTCGTTTGCAAATCGAACAATGGAATATCGAACTCCTTGCTCTCTTTCTTTGTCAGTTGTCGGAATTTTGAGAACACACTTTTTGCCTTGCCCAGCAGATTGTTTGTGAGGTACGCATTCCCTAGAAAGTAGTATGTTTCAAGCGGAGCTTTCTCTTCTTTAATGGAGTTTTCCCTATAGTTCTTTGATGTATTTTTTGATGCTTCTTCTAAAAATGGGATTGCTTTGTTCCTTCTGCCAGGAAGGTTAAGGTAGCAAATACCAATTCGATAGTTGAGATTAGCCGTTCTGGGAACATCCTTTATAACTTGAAGATATAGGGACAGAGCTTCTTCATAATCTTCGTAAAAAAAATAGCTGTTTGCGTCAAGGTATAAATCACTTGCCGAAGATTTCGGTTCCTGTGCCTGCAAGCATAGTGTTTGTATGAGGATAATCAGCAGTGCTGACAATAGGAGTTTAGATTTCATTTATTGTTTAGTTCCGGTTCTTTTTATAGGAATTGCATTGCACCAAATTGCAAGCCAAGTTATGGATTTTTTTGGAATTCATGAAGACTTAAATACGCTGATTTTGACTCATGGGGATTGTTTTAATCGACTTACTAGCTATGGAAGTAGGTCCATAATTACCAAATCGTAATCGCCAAAGCCGTTTGGATCGCGCTTAGAAACTAGTGCTTGTTTGCCATCGCCCAATGGGCAAAAGTAAATGTCGTCGTCGGTGGTGTTTATACCGTAACCTAAATTGTGGACATCGGTAAAGCTGTTACCAGTTATTTTTGCTGTATAAATATCAAAACCGCCATATCCGTTATGTCCATTGGAAGAGAAAAAAAGTGTTTGTCCATCATTGGTAAGTGCAGGGGAGTCTTCGTCGTAGGGGGTGTTGATTTCAGGGCCAAGGTTAATGGCTTCACCCCATTCACCAGCAGCGTTCATCACCGATTTATAGAGGTCATATCCTCCGTATCCTCCGTCCCTGTTACTGCTAAAGTAAATTGTCCTTCCATCTTTGGAAAGGAAGGCGTCCAACTCAAAAAATCGGCTATTAATATTTTTATTTAGGCGTTCCATTGCGTTCCACTTACCCGACGTGGAGTCGTACCGGCTCATGTATATATTAAAATCGTCTATGTCGTTTCGCGTAAAAAGGAGGATATTGCCATCGAAGGAGAGAGAGCATGTATAAACGGGCCCTTCTGCGTTAACTTCTGCCGTAACATTTTTTGCTGGTATCCATTGACCTTTAGCTCCAATTCGGCTAATAAATATTGCATTGTAAAAGCGCTGAATGGAGGTGTAGGCTATTACTCGCCCATTGCCCGAAATGCAAGGCCTGACTTCTGGAAAGGAGGTGTTAATGTTCCCTCCAAGATTTGTCTCTGTTGGTTGGGTTGGTCCATTGGTTACAGCGAGGGCGTGGCTTACGGAATTGAGATCTTGAACTACTAAGTCTTTCAGCTTTGTCTCCTCAGGTTTTAGTAGGTGCAGGTATGATTCATATGCAATCTTGGCTTTTTGGAGTTCACCTGCAATACGGTAGGCATTACCAAGAAGTAGAAATGCTTCTCTCGGGGCTGAGGTTTCAGTATAGTATCCCTCTTTATATCCTTGGTTTATTTGTGTGGTGGCCTTTTCAAGATAGACGATTGCTTTCTCCTTTTCTCCGGGAATATTGAGGTAGCACTGCCCAATGCGGTAGTTAATATTTGCAGTGTTTTTCCCTGCTTTGTATAGTTCTTTGTAAAGTGGCAGGGCGTCTTTATACTCTTCATACAAGACGTAGTACTCTGCATCTACAAACACACGCTTGTAGTAAGATTCTTTTTGAGCAAATCCGTGTGATATGGATAATAGAAGAAGTGTTAATAGCGCAACGATTCCTCTCACAACCTGCCGTTTAATTTTCAGTATGTTTACGAAACTTCCTAAGTATGAACAAAAATGAGAAAAAGTTTTTATTAAACGAAGACAATGAGTGATATTTTTTACGCATGTTGTTCGTTTCCATTAATCTATTAAAATAAAAATGGAACCCGCGGTTCCATTTTTTTACTTAAACGTACAGCTGCGTTTGTTGACTTGCTGTTGAGTGGTTTGTGTGTGAAAATTAGCGTTATGGGTATTGTTATAGCGTTCTTTTTACATCAAATTGCTCAAGTAAATCTTTAACTCGTTTCAAAAACATTCCGCCAAGGGCACCATCAACAACGCGGTGGTCGTAAGCAAGCGATAGTATGGCTACCGACCGGATTCCAATGCTATCGCCCTCCGAGGTTTCTATTACCACTGGGATTTTCTTTATGGCTCCTATGGCAAGAATGGCTACCTGCGGCTGATTGATAATTGGGGTGCCTGCAAGCGTATCAAAAGCACCAAGGTTAGTAATGGTAAAGGTCCCTCCTTGAATCTCATCCGGAAGGAGCTTGTTTGCACGGGCCCTGTTGGCAAAGTCGTTTACAGCGATGGCTAGTCCCGTTATGTTTAGCCTTTCGGCGTTCTTAATTACAGGAACAATGAGATTGCCACTCGGAAGCGCAGTGGCCATGCCGAGATTTATCCGTTTTTTAATTAGAACTCTATCTCCATCAACAGAGGCATTAATCCCAGGGAACTCCTTAATTGCTCTTGCAATAGCCTCGAAGAAAATAGGGGTAAAGGTGAGCTTTTGTCCCTCCTTTCGCTGGAAGTCAGCCTTGTTTCTTTCTCTCCACTTTACGATATTGGTGAGATCGACATCGATAAAGCTGGTTACGTGAGGCGAGGTTTGTATGCTCATGACCATATGGTCGGCAATTAGCTTTCGCATACGATCCATGGGAACTACCTCAATATCTTCAACTTGTTCTATCTTGTTTGGAGGAACAATCTCCTGTTTTGAGGAAGTTGCTGTCGATACATTTTTTGTCTTTAGAACTCCTGAATTTCTACTGGAAATAAATTGGAGCATGTCTTCCTTGGTTACTCTACCGCCCAAACCTGTGCCAGTAATTTCTTGCAACTCCTCTTTGGAAATATGCTCTTTCTTTACAATGCTCTTAACTAACGGGGATAGGTAAGCCTCGTCAATGTTGGCAACTGGCTTCTCAGGTTCAACCTCCTGCTTTATTTGGCCAATGCCAGGAATTTCACTAATTATCTTATCGAGTTCAGGTTGGTCGCTGTTTGTTGCGGCTTCACCTTCGGCTTCTATAACGGCAATAACCTGTCCAACCTGCGGCACATCCCCCTCTTTAAAGGCAATGGATGCTAGGCGACCAGCATGAGGTGCGGGAATCTCGGAGTCAACTTTGTCAGTTGCAATTTCCACAATTGGCGTATCTTCATCCACATGATCGCCAACGCTCACCAACCATCTGGTAATAGTGGCATCCGTTATTCCTTCACCCATGGCGGGCAGGGTAACTTCAATCCTTTTCATTGCATTAGGGGCTTTGTTTTTCCTTCTATAAAAGGAAAATGAATGGTTTTTGTTCAATGTTGAGGGCTAAAAACTTCCTCTTATCAACATCCTTATGTTTCTTGCAATGATGCTAAAGTCGAGTGCCACTGAGTAGCTTTTGGCATACAAGAGGTTTGTTGTAGTGGCATGTGTTTCGTCAGGACAGTTTCGAGTAGGTGAAAAGATACCCGTTTTGAGTTTTGGAAGTTTGTAAAGCGAAGGGTCTTCTACATGATAGCCTACCATTGTTTTCGCCCCCACCAGCACTTTGGTCAATGCTTTTAGTGTTCGGCCCACTCGCTTACCTACCGTAATCCATAGCGGTGAAGTAAGCAGCAAAACGATACTTACAACAATATCCAATAGCCGCTTTAACCTTCTGTTGGTGTGTGATGCAAGAGTCTCCTGTCCAATGGAATATAGATCGCCAGCCGTTTCAATTGAATTGCTGCCAATTAGCGAAATGCCCTTCGGTGGTGCTAGCTTGAAGCTGACGCCAGTGTAGGAGAGGCGAAGCATGAGAAGAACTATTTGCGTTGAGGAGATATCGGAAGAAGAAATTATGAGTTCATTAATTTTTTCAACGCGAATTCGCTCCGCTAAGTGAGAAAAAACGGCTTCCTCATTGTTTTTGTCGTCCCATGGTGACTGTTCTAAGAGCTCGCCTTTAGCCCCTGAGAGCTCAATGAGCTGTTTGATTCGCATTGCTTCATCGGGTGAGGAAAGAATCAACTTTCTAAGTCGCTCTGGTTTGTAGGGAACTAGACTATTCCCAAACACTTTTCCGATAAGACCTCTTGTCAGAGGAATCAATAGAAGCGAAGTTACTGAGCTAATGGTGATGATTGCTCTTGAAAATCGGATTGATTCTGGCAGAAAGGTGTAGATTATAAGAACCCCAACTGCGCCAATGGCAACTCCCTTCCAGACCTTCTTTTGGCGCAAGGGTCGGTCGTATCCGCCGCTCAGGAATATTGCCAAAACAAAGGTGAGAATAAAGCCTGCAAGGAAAGAATAAAGCAGTGGTCGAGCGTAGTCGGTATCTTTAACAAGCACCTCCCAAGCAAGGGTAGAGGTGAGGAAACTGCATGCCAGCACCGAGGCATCAGCAAGCGGGAGTATGAACATTTGAAAGGCACGCTTGGCTAATGAAAGGGCTGCTCGAAGGTAAATTGCTAAATAAATGGCGGTTGAATAATATCGTGCTTCGCTGGTGTTAAAGTGTTTCTTGGCAAAAAGGATCATTGCCTTATAGAATATAACTACATAGTTGATGCTTCCCTTTTTGGTGCTTTCCCCCTTGTAGTGAATTATGGAGGTTTCGGGTGTGTAGTAGTTTTTATAACCAGCTTTTAGAATACGGTATGAGAGGTCAATGTCCTCACCATACATAAAAAACGCTTCGTCGAGGAGACCGGTTTGTGCCAGCACGCTAGTGCGCATAAACATAAATGCACCAGCTAGAATTTCAATTTCGTGCGTTTCGTTTTTGGAAAGATGTCCAAGGTAGTAGTGGGCAAAGCGTTTGGAGCGAGGAAAAAGTTTGATTAGCCCCGATATTTTATAAAAGGCAACGGCGGGTGTTGGAAGTCCTCTTTTTGATTCTGGCAGGTAAGCTCCCTTGCCATCAATCATTTTTACTCCAAGTGCTCCTGCCTCCGGATGGCTATCCATGAATTGGATGCAGGTGGTGAAGGTATGCTCCTGCACTAGCGTGTCAGGGTTGAGTAGCAAAACATATTCGCCAGATGATTGCCTAATGGCCTGATTGTTGGCAACAGCAAAGCCACTGTTTTTATCGTTTTCGATTAGCTTAGCCCAAGAGTGATGCTCCCTCACCATCTTGCTGGAACCGTCCACCGATAGGTTGTCTACTACAAAAACTTCTGCATCAATTCCATTTATCGCTTTCTTTACCGATAAAAGGCATTGGTCGAGGAAATCCTTTACGTTGTAGCTAACAATGATAATGGAGAGCTTCATGGTGTAAATGTAAAAAAAAACAATCAAGCCACATTGCTGCAGCTTGGTTGTTGTCCTTACTTCAATTGTTGACCTATTCCATTAGTTTTTTGATGGCATTTGCCAAACGCTTTGCACCTTCCCTGTTTAGTTCTGTTGACATGTAGGAAAAGTTTATTCTCAATGTATTTCGTCCACTTCCATCGCAATGGAAAACATTACCAAGCACAAATGCAACGTTCTCCTTTAGCGCAATTTCAAATAACTTTTCGGCATCCATGTTTTCAGGAAGGGTCATGAAAAGAAACAGACCACCTTCAGGCTCTGTCCAGGTAACGCCTTTTGGCATATAATCGCGGAAGGCTGCAAGCATTGCATCGCGCTTTTCCTTGTAGGAGGCAATAATTTTTCCGAGATTTTGGTCGAAATAACCCTTTTCGATATAGCTGGCAGCGATTTTTTGAACAAAAGGTGGGGTGCACAGATCGGTTGCTTGCTTGGCCATCACAATTTTGTCAATAATGGCTTCGTGTGCAATTACCCAACCAATTCGAAATCCTGGAACAAATATTTTGGAGAAAGTGCCTAGCAAAATTACATTGCTATCATTATCGATCTCAAATATGGTTTTTTGTGGTTTCCCTTCAAAACGAATTTCTCGGTAGGGGCTGTCCTCTATCATCAGTACGTCATATCTTTTGCAGATATCGATGATCTCTTTTCTGCGGAACTCAGGCATGGTGATACCGGCAGGATTTTGAAAGTCGGGAATGATGTAAACAAACTTAGGCTTCTCCCCATTCTTCTTCAGCTCTGCCATCTTCTGTTCCAGCAGGTCGCTACGCATTCCATGCTCATCGAGCTTAATGCCAAGCATGTCGGCACCATAGTTGTGGAAAGATTGCAGCGCACCAAGGTAGGAGGGAAGTCCACAGATTATTTTGTCATCTGGGTTTACGAAAATTTTTGGTAGAAGGTCAAGACCTTGCTGCGATGAGGTTAGTATTACAAGGTTTTTCAACTCAATGTTGAGCCCCATTTTACGGTAGCGATCAACCATAATCTGGCGTAGCTTGGTGTCGCCTTCGGTGGCACCGTATTGAAGCGCTTTAGCTCCATCGTTTTCCAAAACGTCTATGCTAATCTCCTTAAGCTGCTCAATTGGAAATGACTCTGGTGCCGGCAACCCACCAGCAAATGAGATAATATTGGGGTTTTGTGTAAGCTTTAGCAGTTCCCTAATGGCCGACCGCTTCATTCCTTGTCCACTCCTTGACCAAATCTTGTCCAAATCGCTAATCATATTAATCCCTCCTAGTTATGTTTAACTTTCATATTGTATGTAAATATGAAAAAATAGTTTCAATAGTGAATTATTTTCGTGTTCAAAGTTACGAACTGTCATGAAAATAACCAATGTTTTTGATTCTATTTGTTTTGATGTTCTATGTTTTACAACAGGGTTTGTATTTAGATAGTCATTGAAGTTTAAACACCATGGTCATTGGTAAATTCCACATAAAAAAACCGGACTGGCTACTTATGCCGTCCGGTTTTTGCTATAGAAATGTGTGGTGTTAGTCGTTCTTTTGTGGGGTAATGCAATAGGTAATAATCATTTTGCAAGCATTTGGATTCCTGAGTTTACAGGAGTGTTGGAAATCGAGGCATGCCTCTGGTTTGAGATTTTGCTTGTAGTAACACATCCCTCTATTGTAGAGCGCAATTGTATTTTCAGGCTCAATTTCCAAGGCTTGGTTGAAGCTATTAATTGCATCCTGAAATTTCTCAGTTTTGTAGTAGGCAATTCCCATGGTGCTGTATGCCCCGCTGCTACTGGGATTTATTACTAAAATGCTTTTGCAATCGGCAATGGCACCCTCGTAATCCTCTTTGCGAATTTTAAGGGCACCTAAGTTGAGGAGAATTTGCTCTTCAAATTTTTTATCGTTGAGGGCTGCTGCTTGATTTAGGGTTTCTAGAGCTTGATCCAAATCATTCTTTTTTATACTAATAATTGCCTTCGCCAGCAGGAATCCTGCATAGTTGGCGTTTTTCTCCATGGCAACAGTCAACAGCTTCTGGGCTTCTTTGATATTATCGGAAAAGAGGTTTCCTGCAATAAGACCATAGGTTGCCTCCAGATCGTCGGGCTTGAGGCTTAGGGCTGCTTTGAAGTTGGTAATTGCTTCTTGAAAATTCTTGTGGTCCATGTTGTCGAACCCGTTTTTCAGAGAGGTTTCGTAATCTTGTCCAAAGGCAAGCCCTACAAAGCACATAAGGAGGGTGAGGGTAGTAAACGTTTTTCTCATATTTGCTACAATTCAAATCCTATAAGTCGTTGTTTCCGCTGTCGAACGGTATTCGATTTTTAATTGATCTGCTTAGCGTAACCTCGTCGGTATATTCCAACTCGTCGCCAAATCCAACACCTCTGGCAATAGTTGTTACCGAAACAGGATAATTTCTAATTTTCCTAAAGATATAAAAATTAGTTGTTTCTCCCTCCATTGTCGTGCTGAGTGCTAAAATTACCTCCTTTACTTGACCCTCTGCGATTTTGTTAATGAGCGATTCAATATTTAAATCGGCAGGGCCAATTCCATCCATTGGTGAGATTATGCCACCAAGAACATGGTAAATTCCGTTGAAAATCCCAGTGTTTTCAACTGACATAACATCTCTTACCGACTCAACAACACAAACAATGGAGTGATCCCTACGTAACGAGGCACAAATGTCGCATGTTTCAGAATCGGAGATGTTGTGGCACGAGTGGCAGTAGCGGGTTTTCGACCGCATCTCTACTATGGCGGTACCAAACAAGGTGACATTTTCTTCTGGCTGCTTGAGTAGGTGCAAGGCTAGCCGAAGGGCAGTTTTTTTCCCGATTCCGGGAAGTTTCGCCAGCTCTTCAACCGCATTTTCAAGGTACTTAGATGGAAAGTGAGAGAGATTCATGCTGCCAGATTTTGGATGCAAATTTACCAATATTTGAATGTATTGCTAATTATCTTTATCCCTTTGGGTTTACAGCTAATTATATTTTCTTTGCTAAAAATGCTTTTATGTCGCCTCTTTCCATTGCACTTATAATTGTCGCTTATTTTGCCGTGCTGGTTGTTGTTTCAACCCTAACTGCACGGAAGGCTAACAATCAAAGTTTTTTTAATGGCAATCGGCAGTCACCTTGGTACGTGATTGCCATTGGTATGGTAGGTACCTCTATTTCTGGTGTCACTTTTATATCTGTTCCGGGTTGGGTTGTAACCGATCAGTTTTCCTACATTCAAATGGTGTTGGGGTTTCTTGTCGGCTACATGGTTGTTGCCAATGTGCTTTTACCCCTCTACTACAAGCTAAATCTAACATCGATTTATACATACCTTAGCATTCGTCTAGGATTTTGGTCTTATAAAACGGGGGCTACCTTTTTTTTAATAAGCAGAACTATAGGTGCAGCGTTCCGTCTTTTTCTAGTGTCGTTGGTGCTACAAACCCTCATATTTGCAAAAATTGGCGTTCCATTCTGGGTCACCGTTTCAGGTACCATCGGACTTATTTGGCTTTACACCAATAGGGGCGGGGTGAAAACTATTATCTGGACCGATCTCATTCAAACTGTAGCCATGCTACTTGCTGTAGTTCTTTGTGTGGTGCTGGTGGCCGATGCGCTGGGAATTACCTCTTTTGGACAGATGGTGCACGTGGTTAGGACAAGCCAGTTTTCTCGCGTTTGGTTCTTTGATGATCCTTCTAGCAAGCACTACTTCTGGAAGCAGTTTCTTGCGGGGGTATTTATTCCTATTGTAATGACAGGGCTCGACCAGGATATGATGCAGAAGAATTTAAGCTGTCGTAGTCTTTCCGATGCCAAAAAGAACATGTACTGGTATAGCTTCATGTTTTTACCCATTAATCTTATTTTCCTGACAATGGGTGTGTTGTTGGCTATTTTTGCGCAAACGAAAGGCATTGGTATTCCCGCTCAAACGGACAACCTCTTTCCTCTCATTGCAACCGGCGGTTATCTCAATGCTGCCTTGGGTGTTTTCTTTGTAGTGGGTGTAGTTGCTGCCGCCTATTCCAGTGCCGATTCTGCCCTTACGGCACTTACCACCTCGTTTACTGTCGATATTCTTGAGGCCGATAAGCTTGGGGAATCTCAACTTCGACGCACAAGAAAGTTGGTTCATGTTTTAATGTCGTTAGTGCTAATTGCCACCATTATCCTTTTCAAACAAATAAATGATGAAGCTGTAATTAAGGCTATATATATGGTGGCAGGATACACGTATGGTCCGCTGCTTGGGCTTTACGCCTTTGGCTTGCTAACCAAATTCAAAGTTCGAGATTTTCTTGTACCGGTGGCGGCAATATGTGCCCCAATCCTGTGCTTTATTGCCAGCCATTACTTTGCTATTGGATTTGAGCTGCTTATATACAATGGAATTGCTACCTTTGGGTTGATGATGTTGTTTAGCATTGGGGTTAATTCAAAAAAAAGGTCGATTAGACAATAGAGCACCTCGCCTAATTATGCTGGGCGAGTTGGGATAATCTGGATTGGCTGAGCATGGTGCTGCTGGTTATTAACCATTAATACTTAAGATATGAAGAAAATTGTTTTTGTCTTTGCCTTTGCCATTTCATTCTTGACAATTAAGGCACAGGATGTGGTTGCCTATCGCATCTTCACCTCCGATGGTGTTGAGGTCCCTTTTAGTAAAGTTATGGAGGCTGCCTACAATTCGGATGTTCTTTTTTTTGGTGAGCAGCACAACAACCCTGTGGTGCATTGGCTCGAACTCCAAGCTGAAATGGCACTGCAGCAACATTTTTCAGACAGTTTGGTGCTTGGTGCCGAGATGTTTGAGGCAGACAACCAACTGCTGCTGGATGAACTTTTTCAAGGGCTCATTCCTCTCAAAAAGTTTGAAGAGGAGTGCAGGCTATGGCCAAACTATAAGAATGACTACAAGCCACTGTTGGAGTTAGCGTTGGAGAAAAAGTTACGCTTTGTTGCAACCAACATCCCTCGTCGATATGCGTCTGCTGTTGCCACCTCTGGAATTGATGTGCTTGCAAAATTCTCAAAGGAAGCCCACCTCTATATGGCTCCGCTTCCAATTAAATACAATGCTGATTTACCGTCGTACAAGGCAATGGCTGCAATGGGAATGGCGGGAGGTGCCCATGGGGCTTCTCACATTGCAGAAGCACAAGCCGTAAAAGATGCCACAATGGCCTATTTTATTGTAAAAAATCTTCCGGTAAAGGGCTGCTTCTTACACTTCAATGGTAGCTACCACTCCGATGACCATGAAGGAATTCCATACATGGTGAAGCAGCTGCGCCCATCGTTAAAAGTGTTGACCATTTCCTCTGTTGAGCAGTATAAGGTCGATTCACTTGCTGCTGAAAATAAGGGGAAAGGTGACTTTGTGGTAGTGGTCAATAGCACCATGACAAAAACTTACTAACCGTTTCTTTGGTTAATAAAAAAAACTCCGAAGCAGGTATGCCTCGGAGTTTTTTTAGGTTTATTCCGCTCAATAGTCCTTGCGAACTACCAAACAGTCGGCCATAATGTCGTGCAACGCTTGTTTCTTTTCAGTGAAGCCGGCCATGATAAATCCTACATAGAGAATCATTTTAGAAATTATCTTTCCAAAGAAACGGCCAGTGGCCCGAGCAAAGGTAATGCGGTTTCCTTGCATGTCGGTAACCTTAATGCCAACCGCCATTTTCCCCAAGGTTCCCTGTGGGGTTGATGATTCCATTATGGCGTAGTATAGCCATCCAATGGTGAGGAATATAAGAACCAAGAGAAGGATTGATCCTGCAACAACGCTAATTATTCCAATTACTTTGGTGGTAGTTTCGGGCTGTTGAGAGGCTGCAATTATTCCGCCAACCATAGTGAGAATTATGGGCAATGCAATAATTCCACCTGCCAGCTGTAATATAAAAGAATCGATGATGAATGCGGCTAGTCGTAACCAGAAGCCTGCGTAACGGGGAGTGGGTTCTTCAATAACTTCCATGGCCTTTTAGTGTTAAAATTAAAAACCTAAGTTACACCATTTAATAGAAAAACGCAGGTGGTAAGCCTGCGTTTTTCATAATTATTTTCAGAAAGCGATTTTTAAATAAACTTAAGCCTTGGAAGTAATGAGTTCAACGGCTTTGTTAATTGACGCTTGCAGCCCAGCAGCATTCTTGCCACCAGCAGTGGCAAAGAAGGGTTGACCACCTCCACCGCCATGAATTTCTTTGGCTGCCTCGCGAATAATGTTAGCCGCGTTATGCGATTTTTTTACCAATTCGTCACCGAACATGATGGTAAGCGATGGTTTGTCGCCCAACACGCTGCCTACAACAAAGGCAATATTGGCAATTTCACCACGTAGCTGGTAGGCTAAATCTTTAACTGCGTCTGGCGAAAGGTTCAGTGCGGCAGTAATTAGGGTTATTCCATTGATCTCTTTGGCGTTGTTTTTAAGCTCACTTTTAAGAACAGACAACTTTTCCTTTAAGTAGGCCTCAATTTCTTTCTCCAGCCTTCTGTTTTCGTCCATCAACTTTTGAATGCCATGTGCCAGATTGCCAGTGATGTTCAGCGTGGCTTTTGCCTCCTTTAGCTGGCTGAGTGATTCGTTGACAAATTGCTCAGCTTTGTCTGCTGTGATGGCCTCAATTCGGCGGATACCTGCAGAAATAGCACCTTCGCTCACAATTTTTAAAAGTCCAATTTGACCGGTGGCTGGAACGTGAGTTCCACCGCAAAGTTCAATGGATGTGCCAAACTGAATTACCCGAACGCTATCGCCATATTTTTCGCCAAAAAGCGCCATTGCACCCAACTTTTGAGCTTCAGCCATAGGTAGGTTTCTGCGCTCAACCAAGCTGTGGTTTGCTCTTATTTTTGTGTTGACGATTTTTTCTACTCTTGCAAATTCCTCTTCCGACATTTTTTGGTAATGGGAGAAGTCGAATCGGAGATAGTCGGCATTTACCAGTGAGCCTTTCTGCTCAACATGGGTTCCCAAAACCTCGCGGAGTGCCTCGTGCAGCAGGTGAGTGGCTGAATGGTTGTTTGCAGTGAGTCTACGCTTATTGATATCCACATGTGCCTGAAAGTTGGACGCCGGATCGGCTGGCAGCTTTGCCGTGATGTGCACAGTTAGATTGTTCTCCTTTTGAGTGTCGAGTATATCAATGCGTTCTGTTTCCGACTCAATAAAGCCGCCATCTCCAGCCTGACCTCCCGATTCTGCATAGAAGGGAGTCTTGTTGAAAACCAGTTGGTAGAGTGTTTTGGTCTTTGTTTTAACAGTTCTGTACCGGCAAATTCTAACGTCAGTTTCGGTAAAGTCGTATCCTACAAATTCCACCTTTTCAAGTTTACGCAACTCTACCCAGTCGTCGGTTTCGGTGGCCGCCGCCGCACGGCTCCGCTCTTTTTGAACCTCCATGGCCTTGTTGAAACCATCACGATCTACCGTTAACCCCTTTTCTCTTAAGATGAGTTCGGTAAGGTCTAGCGGGAAACCAAATGTGTCATAAAGTTCAAAGGCGCTTTGACCTTCCAGTTCATTCGCATGCTTTTTGCGCGCTGTTTCAATGTGCTGGTCGAGCAGCCGAATTCCTGTTTCCAGTGTCCGAAGAAACGATGCCTCCTCTTCTACTATAACCTTCTCAATCAGCTGCTGCTGCGACTTCAATTCAGGGTAGGCGTCACCCATCTGATTTACCAGGGTGGCTACCAGCTTGTATATGGTTGGGTCCGAAAATCCGAGAAAGGTGTAGCCGTAGCGGACAGCCCTTCGAAGGATGCGCCGAATAACATAGCCCGCTTTTACGTTGGAAGGTAGCTGACCATCAGAAATGGAGAAGCTAATTGCTCTAAGGTGGTCCGCAATAACTCGCATGGCCACGTCGCACTGCTGGTCTGCACCGTATGTTTTTCCAGCTAGGGCGGCAATGTGCTGGATTAGTGGTTGAAAAACGTCAGTGTCGTAGTTGCTCTGCTTGCCTTGAATTGCCATGCAAAGGCGCTCGAACCCCATGCCGGTATCCACATGTTGAGCGGGAAGCAATTCCAACTCTCCACTGGCCTTACGGTTAAACTGCATGAACACGAGGTTCCAAATTTCTATCACCAGAGGGTTGCTTGTATTTACCAACTTTTCACCGGGAACTTTTGCTCTTTCCGCTTCGGGTCGGAGGTCGATGTGCACCTCGCTGCAGGGACCACAAGGACCTGTATCCCCCATTTCCCAGAAGTTGTCTTTTTTGGAACCCCATATAATATGGTTATCTGGAAGATATTGCTTCCAGTAGTAGAGGGCTTCATTATCCGGATCAATCTTCTCTTCGGTATTACCTTCAAATACAGTTGCGTAAAGGCGATCCTCTGGTAAATGAACAACCTTTACCAGAAACTCCCACGCCCAGTCGATGGCCTCCCTTTTAAAGTAATCGCCAAACGACCAGTTGCCAAGCATTTCAAACATGGTGTGGTGATAGGTATCGTGCCCTACCTCCTCCAGATCGTTGTGCTTTCCCGAAACGCGCAAACACTTCTGAGAGTCTGCAATTCGCTTGGATGCTGGTTCCGATATATTGAGGAAAATGTCCTTAAACTGGTTCATCCCTGCATTAGTGAACATTAGCGTGGGATCGTTTTTTACCACCATTGGAGCAGAGGGCACAATCTGGTGCCGTTTGCTTTTGAAAAACTCCAAGAAGGTAGTCCGAACTTGGTTCGAATTCATAAAATTCTATATTTTAACGTTTTATTTAGCCCTACTTTACACTTTAAATGCAATATTTTGATGAAAAGAGGTTGTAAAATTAATTTATTTCGTCTAGTTTTGAAGCGCTATTATAACTTTATCCTAAAAATTAGGTATTTATAGGCATGGCAAAACATCATTACAGATTTAATCCACACACCCTCAGTTTTGACTTAATTGCCACAACGTTAAGGCATAAGTTATTACGTGGTTTAGGTTACCTAGTGGGTGGCTTCATTATCGCTTCCAGCTTTAGTCTTGTATTTTCCTACTTCTTCGATACGCCACGAACCTTATCCTTAAAAAGAGATCGAGCCGATGTTCTAGTAAAGTATGATTTGCTGGAGAAGCGATTCGATGATGCAAAAAAAGTACTTGTGGACATGGCCCAGAGGGATAACAATATTTATCGCAGTATTTTTGAGGCTGATACCATACCGTCATCAATACGGGAGGCTGGATTTGGAGGAGTTGATCGTTATGGATCATTCTCAAATTTGAAGCATGGAGAGGTAATCATTAAAGCTTCTCTTGACCTTGATGAGATCACCCGTCAGGCATTCATTCAAAGTAAGTCGTTTGACGACGTTATTAAAATGGCAAAGCAAAAGGAGCTAATGGCTGAAAATATGCCGGTTATAGAACCTCTTTCGCAGCGTTCCAACGTTAGAATTACCGCTCCCTTTGGCTTCCGTCAGGACCCTTTTAAAGCTTCGATAGAGTATCACGAAGGGGTTGACTTGGCTGCACCCGAAGGGACTGCCGTCTATGCATCAGGCAATGGCGTTATTGAACTCACCAATTCCTCTGATCATGGCTATGGTAATCAGATTATTATAGATCATGGATTTGGTTATAAAACTCGGTATGCTCACCTCAAGTTAATAAAAGTAAGAATTGGGCAGCACGTGAAGCGTGGTGAGGAAATTGCACTCCTTGGTAATACGGGTCGAAGCACTGGCCCGCATCTTCATTACGAGGTCATTTACCACAACAAGCCAGTTAATCCGCTTAACTATTTTGGCGATATAGATCAAGCCGAGTTCGATAAAATAGTAGACAGAGCCGATCTAACCTCTGGCGTTGGTCAAGATTAATTATTTGTAGATGGGTAAAGGTAAGTATCACTTTAATCCGGATTCTCTAAGCTTTGACAAGGTTAGGTTAAGCCTTCGTAACAAAATTACAAAGGGTGCAACCTATTTTTTTGCCAGTGCCGTAATTGCCATTGTTTATTATATTGGGTATTCCTTCTTTTTTGATACACCAGTTGAGCGCGGGTTGAAGAGGGAGAATGCGCAGCTATACAATCAGTTTGATACGCTTTCCAAAAGGTTCGATCAGGTGGAAAAGGTTATTACTGACCTTGAGCAACGCGATGAAAATATTTACCGAACTATATTTGAGGCTGAACCCATTCCGTTATCTGTTCGGACCGCTGGAATGGGGGGTGTTGCTCGATATGACGAGCTGGAGACTATGTCAAACCCTAAAATTGTAATAGAATCTTTCAAAACGTTAGAAAAACTAAGCAATCGAGTAAAAGTACAGAGTCGGTCGCTCGAACAATTAACCGAGCTGGCTAAGCGTAAGGAGGAAATGATGCAATGCCTCCCTGCTATACAGCCTATTAGAAATACCGATCTCAGGCGCGTCGCTTCACCCTTTGGTATGCGGATTCACCCCTTTTATAAAGTGTTGAAAATGCATACTGGTATGGATTTCACTGCTGCTACAGGAACTGATGTTTTTGCTACAGGAGATGGTACAGTCACTAGGGTTGAGCAATCCCAACGTGGGTTTGGGAACGTGGTGGAAATCGATCATGGTTTTGGCTATAAAACGCTCTATGCGCATCTAAGTGCCTTCAATGTTCGTCAGGGTCAGCATGTGAAACGTGGCGATGTTATTGGTAAGGTTGGGAATTCGGGGATGTCAATGGCTCCTCACTTGCACTATGAGGTATGGAAAAATAATTCTCCGATAAATCCTATTAATTTTTACTTCAACGACCTTACCCCAGCCGAGTATGATAGGTTAATAGAGTTAGCTGCAAATAGTGGACAATCCTTAGATTAGCATAAGCCATGCCCTATAAAGAAAAAAAGGTAGAGAAACTTTACTACACCATTGGTGAAGTGGCCAGTATGTTCGATGTTAACACTTCCCTTATCCGGTTTTGGGAGAAGTCATTCGACATTATTAAACCCAAAAAGAACAAAAAGGGCAATCGCCTCTTCACAAAAGATGATATTGAAAACTTCCATCTTATCTACTATCTAGTAAAGGAGCAGGGAATGACTTTGCAGGGCGCTCAAAAGCGTATTAAAGAGAACCGAGAGGGCACGGTTAACACCTTCGATATCGTAAAGTCGCTTACTGAGATTAAGGAAATGCTGCTCGAGGTAAAAGAGTTACTTTAAACAGGTTAAAATGGAAAGTTCCACAGTTGCCGAATTGGCCAGCTGCATTGAGAAATTTGCCCCTTTGCGGCTTCAAGAGTCCTACGATAACTCAGGACTTCAAGTTGGCTCTCGATCAATGGTGGTTAATTCTGTTTTGCTTACGGTGGACATCACCCTTGAAGTTCTCGAGGAGGCAATTGCCAAAAAAGTGAATATGATTATTGCCCACCATCCCGTTATTTTTACTGGCCTTAAGCGAATTACTGGTGAAAGTGAGGTGGAGGAAATCGTATATAAGGCCGTTAAGCACAACATTGCCCTTTATGCTTCACACACAAACCTTGACAGTGCTGCCGGAGGGGTGAGCCATAAAATGGCTGAAAAAATTGGGCTAACGGAAATCTCTGTATTGGAACCAGCTGAATCAAAATTGGTCAAGATAGTTGTATACGTGCCTGTTATTTTTGTTGAAAAGGTTAGGGCTGCGATGTTTGAGGCAGGAGCAGGCAGTATTGGAAACTACGATTCTTGCAGCTTTACTTCCCGCGGTGAAGGAACTTTTCGAGCAGGCGAAAACGCAAACCCATTTGTGGGAAATGTTGGGCAAAGGCACGTTGAGCAGGAAGTCAGGCTTGAGTTAGTATGCCCTGAATATCTAGTTCAGAATGTAATATCAGCCATGTTGGTTGTGCATCCATACGAAGAGGTGGCATACGATATCTATTCACTTGAAAATAAGGATACTCGTGTAGGACTGGGCGTGATAGGTAGTTTACCACAAGCGATTCCACCTGCGGAATTTCTTCAGTTGGTTAAAAAAGTATTTGGTGCTGAATGTTTGCGCTACACCAGCCCTGTTAAGCATAGCATTCAGCGAGTTGCCCTTTGTGGAGGTAGTGGTTTTTCGTTGCTTCCCAAAGCCATAGCAGCGAAGGCCGATGCCTACATTACTGCTGATATTAAGTATCACAATTTTTTTGATGCCAGGGGTAAGCTGCTGCTCGTGGATATTGGGCATTTTGAGAGTGAACAATTTTCTTTGGAAATAATTTCTAGCCTTTTAAAGAAAAAATTCGCTAATTTTGCCGTTTATATTGCAGAAAAAAATTCAAACCCGATAAATTATTTATAGGCCGTATGGTGACAGACAAAGGTAAGGTTGCTGAATCCAATGAACTTTCGGTTTCCGACAAGCTCAAAGCATTATATGATCTTCAGATCATCGATTCACAAATCGATAGGATCAAGCTGCTAAGGGGAGAACTTCCTCTTGAGGTGCAGGATTTGGAAGACGAAATTGAGGGTCTTGAGACCAGAATAAAAAACTTGGACCAGGAGGTGACAACGCTTGACACCTCTGTTACCAAAAAACACCAGGAAATTGCCAACTCTCAGGAACTTATTAAGAAGTATGAGGAGCAGCAAAAACACGTTAGGAATAATCGTGAGTTTGACTCTTTGAATAAGGAGATAGAGTTCCAAAATCTGGAGATTGAACTTTGTGAAAAGCGAATTCGAGAGTTTACTATTCAATCTAAGGACAAGCGTAAGTTAATGGAGGATTCTCAAGCGCTCCTGGACGAACGGAGGATTGACCTTACGAATAAGCAAAACGAACTCAATGAGATTGTTTCCGAGACTCAAAAGGAGGAAGACTCCCTTGGCGAACGGTCGGAAGCATGTCAGCGCTTAATTGAGCCAAGATTGCTAACTGCGTATAAGCGCCTTCGTACCAACGCAAGAAACGGGTTGGCTGTAGTAACAGTAAAGCGCGATGCATGTGGTGGCTGCTTCAACAAAATTCCACCTCAACGTCAGATGGATATTCGTCTTGGCAAAAAGGTTATCGTTTGCGAATACTGTGGTCGCGTGTTGGTTGATGATTCCATAACCGGTGAAGACGCATACTAGCCTACCGCATAAAGCACAAAAAAAGGGAATTCAAACGAATTCCCTTTTTTTGTGCTTACAATAGTGTTGACTACCAGCTTCCACCAGCGCCACCGCCGCCAAAGCTGCCGCCGCCACCGCCTGAGAATCCGCCACCAAATCCACCTCCACCTCCGCCGAAACTACCGCTTCCAGAACTGAAGTTTCCAAAGCTGCTGGCTCCCAGTAACATCCAGAATGGTAGTGAGCTGCCTCGCGAGGAGAAAGTCTTTCCACTGCTGCCACCCCGCCGTCCGAGAAGAAGCATAAAAATGAGTAGGCCAAAGAATAGAATGGCACCAAATGCACCACCTGATTTGCTCTTCTTTTCACCTTTGTAGAGTCCCGACGCAAGGGCGATAATGGTATTTGTACCTTGGTCGATTCCCTCGTAGTATTTTCCCTCCCTAAAGGCAGGGAGAATTTGTTGCTCAATAATTCTTCTCGACATGGCATCGGTAATCACCCCCTCCATGCCGTAGCCCGTGGCAATAAATACTTGACCTTTTCCTTCCTCGTTTTTTGGCTTTATGAGCAGCAGAATTCCATTGTCTTTTCCCTTCTGACCGATACCCCACTTCTGACCCATTAAAGCAGAATATTCTGCTATATCCTGACCATCAAGTGTATTCACGGTAACCACGTATATCTGAGTTGAGGTAGTATCGTGGTAGTTACGCAGCTTACCCTCCAGCGCATTTTGCTCTTGAGCGTTCAGCAAACCTGTAAAGTCGTTCAGCAGCCTTGGAGGCGACATTGGATCTGGAATTTGCTGTGCAAAAGATGTATGTATGCCTCCCAAAACGAGAATGAAAAGCAATCCAAGAATTTTTAGTTTTCTCATCGTTTTGGTTTTAAGAAAATGAAATATCGTCGGGAAGTTCATTGACGTCATCCTGCTGGTAAGGGAAGTGAACCTTGAGCTGCTCACCTGCCTTTAGAATTCCACCAACAAGCCCCTCGGTAAGCTGACCGTCTTTAAATGCCTCGGCCATCTCCAGCTTTATTGCATCCCAAAAATGGGTACCCGTTTTGGCGTTAATTCCGGCATCGCCAAGAATGGCAAACTTGCGGTGCTCAAGCGCGAGGTAGAATAGTACCCCGTTGCGCAGCTCCGTTTTGTGCATTTTTAGTTTGGCAAAAACCGTTGCAGCCCTGTCCAGCACCTCACCCTTGCACCTATTTTCGATGTGCACCCGTACTTCTCCAGACGAATCCTTTTCAGCGTGCTTAATGGCTTCCACTATCCGTTGCTGATCTTCCTGCGAAAAGAAGTTCTTTGCTTTCATGGCTTAGAATTGAACCTTAGGTGGTTGGGCAGCTGTCTTGTCGGCTTCAAAGTATGCTTTCTCCTCAAATCCAAACGATCTGGCAAAAAACAGATTCGGGAAGCGTTTTATGTAAGTGTTGTAGATTCGAGCAGCATCATTAAAATTACGACGCTCTACTGCAATTCTGTTTTCGGTACCTTCGAGTTGCGATTGTAAATCAAGAAAACTTTGGTTTGCCTTTAGGTCGGGATACCGCTCTACGGTAACCATTAGGCGTGAAAGTGCACCGCTAAGTTCTCCCTGCGCTTGCTGGAATTGCTGCATCGATTGTGCATTCAATTTGGAGGGGTCAATGGTAACTTGCGTAGCCTTTGCCCTAGCCTCAATTACTGCAGTAAGCGTGCTCTTCTCAAAATCGGCATATCCCTTTACCGTGTTTACAAGATTTGGTATTAGGTCCATTCTTCGCTGATATTGATTTTCCACATCAGACCATGCCTTGCTTACAGACTCGTTGTAGGTAACCATTTGGTTGTAACCATTCTTAACCCACATAAAGAGTATGATTACCAATAATCCAATTGCGGCCAGAATAATCCAAGATTTTTTCATGTCAACGTTATTTTCGTTTATATCATTTTTACTTTACCTCGCAATGTGCTTACCACAACGCTCTGGTAAATGCAACGCTCCGGTTTTGTAGTGGAGGTTGTTATGGAGCTAAGGTATCAAAAAGTATGCAATTATTTTTGCACCCGTTCTTAATGCCGTAGTGGCTGAAATTTTGGCCATTTGTTTTAACTTTGCTCCTCCAAGAGCATAAATTTAAATCGATTTCGACATGACCAGAGATGAATTTCAGCACCTGATTCTTCAAGGGATTCCGGACACGCTACCTTCGCCTAAACCTTACGATCCTTCCATAAATCATGCACCTAAGCGCAAGCATATCCTTTCGAGAGAGGAGCAGAAGTTGGCGCTAAAAAACGCCTTGAGGTACTTTCCAACAAAGCACCATGCCGTTTTGGCACCGGAGTTTGCCAAGGAGCTGGAGGATTATGGACGAATCTACATGTATCGGCTTCGTCCAGATTACAAAATCTACGCTCGACCAATTTCCGATTACCCACATAAGTCCATTCAGGCTGCCTCCATTATGCTCATGCTGAGCAATAACCTTGACTATGCCGTGGCGCAGCATCCTCACGAGTTGATTACCTATGGTGGAAACGGTGCGGCATTTCAAAATTGGGCGCAGTATCTGCTTACCATGCAGTATTTGGCCGAGATGACCGACGAGCAAACCTTGGTTTTATACTCTGGTCATCCCATGGGGCTTTTCCCCTCGCATAAAGATGCTCCACGAGTGGTCGTAACTAACGGTATGGTTATTCCAAACTATTCATCGAAGGACCATTGGGAGAAGTTTAACGCACTTGGCGTTTCGCAGTATGGGCAAATGACCGCAGGATCATTTATGTATATTGGTCCGCAGGGAATTGTGCATGGAACAACCATTACAGTGCTTAACGCAGCCCGCAAGCGAATGAAGGCGGGAGAAACTGGTATTGGTGGCAAGCTGTTTGTCTCCTCCGGATTGGGAGGAATGTCGGGCGCTCAACCGAAGGCCTCGGTTATTGCTGGCGTTGTAGGAGTGGTGGCAGAGGTTAATCCAAAGGCTGTTCATACCCGTTTTTCGCAGGGCTGGGTGGATGAGGTGTTTACCAATCTCGACGAACTGGTGCCAAGAATAAAAAAAGCGGTTGCAGGCAAGGAGACCGTTTCCATCGCCTATCAGGGAAATATTGTTGACCTGTGGGAGAGGCTTGCTGCCGATAAGGTTAAGGTGGATCTTGGGTCGGATCAGACTTCGTTGCACAACCCTTGGTCGGGTGGGTACTACCCCATTGACCAGAGTTTTGAGGAGTCGAACCGAATGATGGCCGAGGAGCCGGAAACCTTTAAGCAAAAGGTTGAAGAGACGCTGCGCCGTCATGTTGTTGCCATCAATAAGTTGGTTGACAACGGCATGTATTTCTTCGATTATGGAAACGCCTTCCTGCTGGAGGCAAGCAGGGCAGGTGCCGATATTTTAAATAGCAAAGGCGATTTCAGGTATCCTTCCTACGTTCAAGATATTATGGGCCCCATGTTTTTCGACTATGGATTTGGTCCGTTCCGTTGGGTTTGCACCTCAGGTGATCCCAAGGACCTTGAGGTTACCGATCGACTTGCTGCCACGGTTTTAGAGGAAATCTACCAGAGCGCACCGTCTGAAATCAAAACGCAGCTGGCAGATAATATTCATTGGATTAAGGAGGCTGGCAAGAATAAGATGGTTGTTGGATCGCAAGCAAGGATTCTATATGCCGATGCTGAAGGAAGAATTAAGATAGCCGAAGCATTTAACAAGGCTATTTCCAAGGGTGATATTTCAGCACCCGTTGTGCTTGGTCGCGACCACCATGATGTTTCTGGTACCGATTCTCCCTACAGGGAGACTTCAAACATTTATGATGGCTCCAGCTTTACTGCCGATATGGCAGTGCAGAATGTTATTGGCGATTCATTCCGTGGCGCAACTTGGGTTTCTATCCACAATGGTGGTGGCGTTGGATGGGGCGAGGTAATTAACGGTGGGTTTGGGATGACGCTTGATGGCTCTGCCGATTGCGATAGGCGCCTAAAACTTATGCTGCTGTGGGATGTAAATAACGGAATCGCTCGAAGGAGCTGGGCTCGTAACGAAGGTGCTGTATTTGCCATTAAGCGCGAAATGGAACGAACGCCTCAGCTTAAGGTTACTTTACCCAACCTCACCGATGACGATTTAATTGACAAACTCTTTTAATGCTCATATTGTAGGCCCCGTCAGAATAATATGACGGGGCTTTTCCTATATTTACTCCATGAGAAATTTTGTGCTTGCGGGGGTTACGTGCCTCCTTTTCATTGGGACTTCGTGCGTTAAGGACAATGTTTCAGACAATGGAACCATTTATGGACTTTGGAATGCTAAAGATATTCTCAGTTCCTACCGTTCTCCAACCACTTACATTGTTTCCGTTGACCGGGATGATATAGATACTTCGGTTATTAATGTTTCGAACCTTTACGGCATTAATGGAAATGGTGGTGGATATGATGGATTTGTGTCGTGCAGTAGAAGTGGAAATACTTTAACAATTTTCAACTGTTCCCTTACAGGATACCACTTTACCGGCACAGGAACATATGATGAGGCTGGTAGAAAGATAACATGGAACTATACTGTTTCCACTCCCGAAGTTCAGAACGATCAGGTTTACACTGAATTTACGAGAAACTAATCTTCGAAGAAGAGGTTGTAGATGCGCTCAAGTGGTTGACGAACTTCTCCAAGAGAGAATCGTCCAGCCTTTCTTATTTGTTCTTTGCCATCGAAGAAAACCACCAGCGTTGGTGCAGAGAAAATTCCCATAGGTCCCGAAAGTTCGGGATGATCTGGTAACGAGATGTGAAAGGCTTCTATCTTAGGAAAATCTGCAGCCATCTCCTTGACCTTTGGTAGAAGCGCGTGGCACGAAACGCAGTCGTTGGTTGTGAAATAGACCAAGCAAGCCTCCTTGCTGGTGAAGAATTCGGGTGTTATCTTTTCGCTTACCGTTATCATGGTATTTAAAATGATTTGTTGTGAAGCATTACTAAGGTGCATCCAATTACAACTTCTATGCCAGCCTCTCGCGCAAGCTTAAAGAGTTCCCCATTTTCAGTACCTGGGTTAAAAATTATTCTATTTGGCTTAAGTGATAAAATGTAGTGGTAGTATTCTTTCTGCCTCTCAGGATTAAGGTAAAGCGTGACAGTGTGGATATTGCTCAGTTCGGGCAGTCCCTTTTTTATTTCAACGCCAAACGCCTCCCCTTCCTTTGCCCCAATGGCTGCGAATTCAAATTGGTGCTCATGGAGCGACTTCATGGCGAGGTATGAAAATCGTTCCTTACGCATACTAGCGCCGAGCACTAAGGTTCTCCCCATAAGTTATTATTGTGCGTTGTAGATTATAACAACGGCATACGCCTCAATCCCCTCCTCTCTTCCAACAAACCCCAATTTTTCTGTAGTAGTGGCTTTTATCGAAATATCCTCCTCGTCCACAGCTATAATGTTGGCCAATGTTTTAACCATTTTTGGGATGAAGTCTTTTATTTTCGGCTGTTGAAGTGCAATCACGCAGTCGATGTTGCCGACGGTGTAGCCTTTTGCTCTTACCAAAGCCATAACCTTCGTCAATAAAATTTTGCTATCGATACCTTTGAATGTTGAATCAGTATCCGGAAAGTGAATTCCAATATCGCGTAATCCGGCAGCACCAAGAAGTGCATCGCAAATGGCATGGATTAAAACATCACCATCGGAGTGGGCTTCGCAACCTTGATGGTGAGGTAATAAAATGCCACCCAGCCAGAGCGGAAGGCCGGGGGCGAGGCGATGTACATCGTATCCATTACCAATTCTAACGTTCATACCCTATCTTCTGGATTTAACGCTGTTCGACTCCAGTTCGAAAATTAATGAAAACCTTACGGTGTTGGAAAGTGGATTGTTTCGTCCACTCGATGGAACAAGGTAAGCAAAATCGAGCGTGAGAATATTATACTTTAAACCTGCTCCAAAAGTGTAGTACTTTCTATTCCCCTTCATTGCGCTTTCGTGGAAATAACCGCCTCTTACAAAGAACTGATTGGAGTATGCATATTCCAAGCCAATGGAGTAAGTAATCTCTTTAATCTCTTCCGACATACCACCAGGTGCATCATAAAAGGATTGAAAAATCCCCTTGGTTATAGAAACATCGTTATTCATTCCCTGAACTATTGCACCTGTTGAGTCAACAATAGGAGGAGTTGGTACAAGCAACTTATTTAGGTCTAAGGTTCCTGAAATCTTGTTGTAATCGTCCATGTTAAGGGTAAGCCGGCCACCAACGCGTAAATTCATTGGAAGAAAATCTTTCTTTTGATCTTGGTTGTAGGATAACTTTGAGCCAATGTTGGAAATGTTGATACCAAAGGCCATTTGCCCTGTTTTGTCTGCTAGGTGTACGCCATTTTGGTAGTATACTGAAATGTCAGATGCAAATGCTTGACCGGCACTTGATTGGGTGGTGTTCGAGTATCCACCGGTAAGGTCGGAACGAATGAAACGAAATGCGATGGCTCCAGAAATTGTTTTTCCAAAGAGACGAGAGTATCCAACGTCGAATGAAAATTCATTGGGGCTGAAGTTTTTTACCGTATTACCCACTCCGTCGGTGAAGGTGATGTCGCCAAAGGAGAAGTACCGGAGCGATGCCGAAACGGTTTGGTCTTGTGCAAATCTATAGTAACCAGCGAGGTATGAAAGGTTAATATCGTTAATTAGATTGCGCAACCAAGGTGTGTATGTAAAGCCAATAGCCATGTCACTTTTGGCAAAGGCATATTTTGCAGGATTCCAGTATTGTGAGTTCACATCGGGTGAGGTGGCAACACCTGCATCTCCCATGGAACCTCCGCGGCTGTCGGGAGCTATGGTAAGAAATGGAACTGCAGTTTGTATGGAGTTGGTCGATCCTCCGCCAAGCTGATCCTTTGAGATTGTGCTGCTAGTTTGCGCAAAAAGACTAGTCGAAATTACAACGAAAGCCAGTATTAGCAAGTGTTTCCTGAACATCTTCATAGGTCTGAATTAAGGGTCAAATATAAGGATTTAGATTTAGGGTTCTATTTAAGAATTACAAGCTTCTCGAATTTTTCGGTAGTCTCCCCGGAGGCCGTTCTAACGCGGACCCTGTAAACGTAGGTACCTCTCCCTATATTGTCTCCAAAATCATCTTTTCCATTCCACATGATTGGGCCAACCCGGAGTGAACCAGCCTGAATGTTCAGCTCTTCAATGGTCTTTACCAGTTTACCCGATATGGTAAAAATTTGTATGAGCACGTCAATATTGTCGTTAGGCCGGTTATGCTCAAAGTAGAATGCGGTAGATACTGTAAATGGATTAGGATAATTAAGCACGTGATCGAGGGTGAATTTCTCATCGTTTACAACTTTAAAGGCCAAGGTCTTAATGGACGAGTTGTTGTAGGTGTCCCAGACTTTAAAATTTAAGGTGTAGTCCCCAGGAGCAAGTTTCTCCATTGGATACTCAATTCGACCACTTTGGTAGCTGTCGGTGTTAGCCGTATAGTAATCGTTGAGCGTAATCTTTTCTGCAGTTGGCCCAGTGATATCGGCAATAATGTCGTGGCCGATACCATTGCCAGTGGTGTTAATGCCACTGCTATCCGAAAGAACCGCAATAAGTTTGGGTTTAGAGTTAGTGATACCTCCATCCACAAAATTTTCGTCATTGAGGTATAGATTTACCGTTGGTCCTGTATTGTCAGTCAGAGGATTAGACGAAATGCCACCTACCAATACCTGATCGTAGTATCCCGACCCAATTTGTCCATTAGCCTTTGCCTGAAAATAAAATTTACCCTTTCCTATTTGATATACAATATCTTTGGGAACAATGAATTCCAATTTGAATGTGTTGTTTTTAAGGCTTGCTTTACCTTGGAAGAGCATGCTGTTTCGAGTCGTATATACAAAAGGTGTCCCATTATCGTTGGCAAGGGTTGTAACTTGTTTCTCTTTATCGAAGAGGGTTATGGTTACTGCACTAGCACTGGTGTCCAGCAATGTTCTGGAACTGGGGGCGTTGGTTGAGCCTTCAATTATAACTTTGGATAGAGCCTTAACGGTGTCCTGAAGCGTGAGAGCAATGGCTTTCCCGTTGAGTTTTTCTGGGGTCACAGAAAATTTAGGGTAGGAGAGCATTAGGGCTGGGTCGCCAAGGAGTGAAAAATTTAGCTTATTGGTTCCAGTGCCTGTTAAATTTTTTGTAATTTTTACTAGGTCTCCAAGTCTATCGTATTCCCCTTGACTATTTTTCTCAAATACAGCATGGAAAAAATTGTTATTAAGATCGGTGTTGGAGTTTTCGTATACTAACCTGGTTGTGGAGAGAAGAGCAACTCCACCACCATCGGGGTTTTCCAAAATATACTCACCTGCAGAGGTTCTATGGTAGTCGTCGTAGCGGCTAAATTCACAGGTAGCTGTAATAAAAAGTGGCAGCTTAGTGCTGTTTGTCCATGACATGATGTCGGAAATGGATACAACTCTCTCCTGTGCGAGATATTGCTCGTTTCCATGTCCAGTATAGTTCATGATAAATACTCCCTTGTTTACCCTACGGTTGATGGCTGTTGTAACATCGGGATATCTAGCGCCTGAGGGAGAGTTCACCTGCTGATAAGCATCGAGATATATCTTTTCAACCATATAGTCGGGGTAGGTTGATTCCACAAAGTTTGCGATGGTATCAGCATCTTTCATAAATATATTGTTCTCCTCGTCATCGGCAATAAAGGTTATCTGGTTTTGCCAATCGCCGGGAACTGTTGCTGAAGTATATGTGTAAACCTTGTCGACCATTGTTTCGGCCTCTGTACTGTTGCCAGCAGGGAAACGGCCAATACCAATGTCTAGCAACCCAGTTGATGGCACTTCTCCATTGTCGAGCAATCCATAATAGTCATCGCTTACGTAGGAACTCAATGGATCCAATGAGTTATCGGACTGGTAGGTTAAAATATTGGGACCATCGGGAGGTAGATTCCTATTTTTAAAGGTGCCATCCCCAAAAAGAAGCAGATACCTGAGTTCAGTTGCAGCGGTTGATGGCAATTCTTTGAGGTATTTCATGTAATTTCTGATGGCCGCAACATCCGACTTTCCACCTGAAAATTCATTGTAAATCTGTTGTGGCTCAACTATTAAAACGCTCAATCCATCTCTTGTTCTATGAAGATCGGCAAGTTTCTCGGCCTCAGAAAGGAATTGTGGTGATGAGATGATAATAAGGTTTGCAGAGCCGGTTCCTATAAGGTTTTGATTTTCAACTTTTCCTACTAACGTTGGCTTTTCAAGGTTAGCAACGTTGAATGCAACAAAATCGTTGAGCACAGCGGTACTACTAATTCCGTGGAGTTGGCCTCCGGTAAAGGAAGTCGATACTTGTTCAATGTCGTTGGGGGAGTTAATTTTCCACATGAGGGTGGATGATTCTGCTCCACTTATGGAAAAATCGGTGATGTTTGAACTACCAACAACATTTGGATCTCGAAAAAGCAGAAAAGGGGAGGTTAGATTCAACTTTCTTCGTGCATTCACTTCGAGAAAATCTAGCCATCCTGACGAAGAGGGTGTTGGGCGAGAGTAGGAAACCGTAATGGTTAAAGGAGAGGTGGTGGCATTGAAACTTCCCGTATTATCGATAATGTTGGCCACTGTTGCCGTTTCGCTGGCGTCATTCACCGCATTATGATAGTTTACAATAAATGTATTGCCATTGGCTATGGCTTTAAAGTTGCTTGCGGAGGCCGAGCGTGCAGCCGTTCGTAACCTTACCCTTACAGGTGAGTTTATATCAATATCTGGGAAACTGAAAGAAAAGTCTCTGCTGCTATATATGTCAAAACCTTCTCCAAACCATGTTCGTCCTGAATTTATTAGGTTGGTGTCCTCAATTTCGTGGTAGGCGTAGTCTGCAAATGATGTTGTTGAAATGTTTGCCACTCCAGGATTTGTGGCGTTGATTACTTGTGATGCAGTTCCTTTTGAGTCGGTGAGGTAGTAATAAGTATAGTCGGAATAGTCGTGCAGTTGGTGTGAAAATAGTTGTGTGGTTGAGTTGTAGGTCCAAGTCACCGGTCCCTCCACATAGAAAATAAAATAGTCGCCACTATTAAAAACGTTATCGGTTCCATTGGCAAAGTATACTGGTATTTGCTTCAAGTCAACAGGATAGTTGGCAGTAGGTGCTTTTGTTAGCATTTCTGCCTGGGAACCCCACAGGCTAACTTGGGATGGGTTCGAAAACCCCATTGCTTGCAAATCATCGTATGAAAGCCGAAAAACGCCGGTGGTCGGCACCTTTATCATTTGCCAATTTCCATTGGCAAGCACCGACTGGCTCGAACGTGAGGTCAGCCTCTGGCTACTTGCACTGGCAACCGGAGTAATACTTACCGAAATATTGCACGATAAAAGTTTCTCAATGCTACCACCTTTTCTTCTCAATGGCACAATGCTGACGCAAAGTTTGCTCTTCCCATTTTCTATTGCGATATAGCCTGTTGCTTCAAAGTCGGAAGATAGTTTTTGAGAAGCACCGACGTATTCAGCATAGTTATTTCCAGAAGCAACGGAAGTATTCTTTATTGTAACAACAACTTTTCCAGATAATTTTCCAAAAGGAGATGGCGATAAATAAAACAAGTGGGGAATAGAGTCGTTATATGGGAAATACATACCTTCGAATCGCGGAATCTTTGAGGATGCATTCGAAATAGTTTTGGTGTTTTGAGAATTTTGAACAATTTCGTCGAACCATCTAACTTGAATAGGAATTTCCGTATAAGTTGATTGGGCAAAGCTTGGTTTAACGATCGAGAAAAACAATATAATTGCTGTAATTAGGTACCTCATGGGAATAATTTTATGCAAATAAACAAAATCTTGGTATTTTAGCATACAACTTTACCTCATGAACAAACGCTTACTTTCCTATATTTATTATTGATGAGAGGCATAATGCATTCTATTTGGATATTGTTGATCGTTAGTTTTCTGATGCTTAGCAATGTGAGCATGGGGCAGGACTTCACGTTCGACCAGTTCTATGCAAATAGGATGCGCTTCAACCCTGCCTACGCAGGTTCGGAGTATTATAACCACGTTAGTGCAGTAACGCAGTATCAATATCCAGGATTAGGAAATCCTTATATTACCTATGGCGTGTCCTTCGACACCTATAGAGAGAGCATTCGAAGTGGGTTTGGATTGATGATTACCCGCGACGATCAAGGTGGCGGCTACCTTAGCCGTAACTATGCTGAATTTGCTTATTCGTATCAATTTAAAGTGTCGCATGCAGTGGTTATTCGACCTGCATTACAACTGGGTGTTGGGTATTATCAGGTTGATCCCCGCGGCTTGCACTTCCCTGATATGTATGACAATATGGGAGGTATTGCAAACTCCAATGATTATGTGGCTCAAACCAGCATGCTTTATGATTTTGCCGCTGGAGCGATAATGTCCTATCATCGTTTTTTTGCCGGAGTTGCCGTTCATCACATGCTAGAGCCTGTTGAATTCAATACAGCCGTCGGTGGATTTGTCCTCCCTCGAAGAATCACCATTCATGCCGGTAGTGAAATTCCGATTGAGAGCGGGAGCCGATTTCGATACCGAAAAAAGTATGGGCATACGCGCATTGGTCGCGTTTCGGCTTATCCTACTGCAGTTATCGAAATACAGGATGGTCAAACACGCGCCCAGCTGGGAGGACTTTTAGCCATGGAGTCTGCTTATGTGGGCGGTTACATTCGAAAAACATTTCCCAACGGTGATTTTCGCACCACCTTTATTTTTGGAATCTATTCAGACAGCTATAACTTTGGCTACAGCTTCGATCTGGGCTCTCTAAATGGGAAAATATTTGGCTTTAACTCTAGCATTCACGAGGTAACCTTAACCTTGAAAATGGAGTATAAAAAGCAGAAAAGAAAATTTTGGTGGCAGCGTAAAGCAATATTTGGACCAGAATTTTAGTTATTGTTGAAAAATAATTGCTAATATATTCCTTGCTACTTGTTATTATTTTTTAAATTTGAGCGGTGTTGTAAGATTAACCTCCAAGCATCTAAAATTGTTACCTATGAAATTCAGGTTTAGTTTTCTACCTCTTTTTGCCGGTTCTATGTTAATGGTTTCTGGCTGTGGAATCCTCGGTGGTGGGGGCAGTAGCGAAACATCTCCTACTACTGGTTGGCGATACAATAGCTACGATAATGGTGGATTTGAAGTTAAAACTAACTACCAACAAGAGGCGGGTCCTGGCCTTGTATTTATTGAGGGAGGTACCTTTACCATGGGAAGGGTAGAGCAAGACGTAATGTACGATTGGAATAATATGCCACGTCGGGTTACCGTTGCCTCTTTCTATATGGACCAGACTGAAGTTAGGAATGTGGACTACAGGGAATATCTCCATTGGATTCGTCGTGTGCTGGTTTCCTATCCTCAGGTATATCGCAATGCTTTGCCCGATACGCTTTGCTGGAGAACCAAAATGGGATTCAATGACCCATATGTTGAAACCTATTTCCGTCACCCTGCATATAATGAATACCCTGTAGTTGGTGTTAACTGGTTGCAAGCCGAAGATTATTGCAAATGGCGTACTGACCGTGTGAATGAGCAGCTCCTTGTGGACGCTGGAATTCTTGAATTTTCGCTTGATCAGAAGGATGCCGACAACTTTAATACAGAGGCTTACCTTGCTGGCTTATACGTTGGTACAGTTAAAAGAAACTTACCTAGTCTTGACCCCAACGCTAAGGAGGGTCGTCCTGTAACTTTTGAGGATGGAATTCTTCTTCCACGGTATCGCCTTCCAACCGAGGCAGAGTGGGAATATGCTGCTCTTGGTTTGATTGGTAACACATATGAAGAACGCCTTACCGATAGAAAGTTATATCCTTGGAATGGTCATAACGTTAGGAACTCGGACGTGAAGTATCGTGGTCAGATGATGGCTAACTTTCGCAGAGGTCGTGGTGACTATATGGGAACCGCCGGTTCTTTGAACGATAATGCCTCCATTCCTGCTCCTGTTAAATCATACTGGCCCAACGATTTTGGTCTTTACAACATGGCCGGTAACGTAAATGAGTGGGTACTAGATGTATACCGTCCACTATCGTTTCAGGATGTTGATGAATTCCGTCCTTTTAGAGGTAACGTTTTTAAGGAGGTTAAGCGTGATGAGGAGGGCCGAATTGTGGAAAAGGATAGCATTGGACGCTTGATTTACCAAAATGTTAAACCTGAAGAAGTTGCTGGTAGAACCAACTATAACAAGGCAGATTACCGTAATTACCTTGATGGAGATTTGGCTTCTAGCATCGACTATGAAAGTATAAACGATATGACTCAGCCAGAAGATTCTGGGTCTTCAAGAATGTACTATCAAGGTGTTTCTAGGTCAAAAAATAAACCTAACGATGGTATGGCTTCTCTGATTAATGACCATGTTAGAGTTTATAAAGGTGGTTCATGGAAAGACAGAGCTTACTGGTTAATTCCCGGTACTCGTCGTTATCTGAATGAGAAATCTTCTACTGACGACCTCGGTTTCCGTTGTGCAATGGAGAGCGTAGGTAGCCCGTCAGGTAAAGGAGGTAAAAATAAAAAATAGAATCTGAATAGGTTGAAAGATAAAATAGACCCCATTTGTAATGGGGTCTTTTACTTTGGGAACATGGAGAATATTGAAAAAATATACAGTTTCTTAGTAAATGGAGGTAAAGCTGTTATCGATAGCCGATTGGTTGAGGAGGGTGATGTTTTTTTTGCTCTGAAAGGTGAAACCGTAGATGGAAATCTCTTTGCCAAGGAGGCACTTGCAAAGGGAGCTGCCATTGCAGTTATTGACAATCCTTCACAAGCAGCAGAAGGTGCAATATTAGTTCCCGATTCACTCAAATGCCTTCAGCGGGTTGCGCATTATCATCGCAAGCAACTAGGTATACCAGTATTAGCAATTACTGGGAGCAATGGGAAAACAACAACCAAAGAGTTGCTTAGCGCTGTGCTGAGCAAGAAATTCTTTGTTACTTTTACCAAGGGAAATTTAAACAACCATATAGGTGTACCGCTCACCATTCTTTCATTTGACCGCAATAGTGAGTTTGGCGTTGTGGAGATGGGGGCCAACCATAAACGTGAGATCGGTGAACTAGCTGAGATTGCCGAGCCCGATTATGGCATTATTACCAATATTGGAAAAGCCCATTTGGAAGGTTTTGGCTCGGTTGAAGGGATTATGGAAGGGAAAGGTGAACTCTACGACTTTTTAAGTAGACACGGCGGCCTCGCCTTTTACAATGCTGATAGCACTCTTTTATCCAAAATGGTTAGTACCCGCACAAAAATGAGAACTTTGCCATATTCAAAGGAAGTATTAGGTGCAACTGTGGTGGATTCACCCGCAGAATCACCCTATCTTTGTGTTGAGATTGAGGATATTGGCTTGGTAAATACTCATCTCTTTGGCGATTATAATGTGGAGAATATACTTGCCGCCGCTTCAGTAGGACGCTACTTTGGCATTGCAAATAGAATGATTAAGGAGGCGATTGAGGGTTTTGTACCGAGCAATAATCGGTCACAAATTGCCAAAACAGCTCACAACATAGTATTGCTCGATTGTTATAATGCAAATCCTTCAAGCATGCGTTCGGCACTTGCTGGAGTGGTACAAGTCGATCATCCAAGCAAGGTTGCTATTTTGGGAGATATGCTTGAATTAGGTAATTTCTCCTTGGCAGAACATAAGGAGATGGTTGAACTTGCTCTGCAATGTGGGTTTCAAAAGATTCTCCTAGTGGGGCCAATGTTTACAAAAGCTTCTGAAGGTATTTCCCTTCTAAGCTTTAATAGTTACAAGGAGTTGGAGAAACATTTGGAGGAGATGCCCGTTATTAACTCATTTGTATTAGTAAAAGGTTCTAGAGGAATTCAACTGGAGCGTATATTTGATAAACTTTAAAATATTGTAATGGAACACGGTAATAGAACGATGGATCCCCTGGTGGGTAGGTTGATGGGTTTGCGCTACAAGTCTCACCCTTGGCATGGAATAAGTTTGGGGAAGACAGCTCCGAATGTTGTTGCCGCTTTCATTGAGATGGTGCCAACCGATACGGTTAAGTATGAAGTCGATAAGGTTACTGGTTACTTAAGGATTGATAGACCTCAAAAATACTCAAATGTAATTCCAGCCCTCTATGGATTTTTGCCACAAACATACTGTGGTGATTCAGTGGCTCAACTTAGTCGGGAACGTTTAAACAATGAAAAGATAAATGGAGATGGTGATCCTCTTGATGTTTGCATCCTAACTGAGAAAGTGATTACTCACGGCGATATAATCGTAGATGCAAAACCTATTGGTGGTTTTCGTATGATTGATGGTGATGAAGCAGACGATAAGATAATTGCCGTTCTTAACAATGATGCAGTTTACGGCAGCTACACCGATATTCAGGATGTTCCAACATTGGTTATCGATAGGTTACGCCATTACTTCCTTACTTACAAGGATCTGCCAGGCGAAAAGCGCAATTGTGAAATCACCCATGTCTATGGAATTGAGGAGGCTCATGAAGTAATTCGAAGGGCAATGGAGGACTATACTAAGCGGTTCAGTAACTTGGAATCGATGCTCTACCTCTAGGAGTTGTCGTCACAACAACTAAATAAAAGAGGTCGCATCATAGAATGCGGCCTCTTTTATTTTGGAGTATACATACCTTTTAAGGGAGAACCCTAGATGTAAAGGTAGCGTTTGATTTTTTGTGTAGGTGTTTTTTCAAATGGCTCAGATTGAATTACAACAACTGAAAGCCGTGATGAACGATTTACCTGATTGTTGACGTAGGCCTGAAGTTCAGCAAGCACTTCATCAACTTTTCTCTCCATTTCCTGCTGGAAATTTGCTGCAGCCATCTTCATTTCCTGATATTTCTGCTCAAACTCCATCTGATTTAGATTAACCTTGGCAATCAACTTTCCCTTCATTTCGTAAACAAGCGAATCCATTACCAGCTGATGTCGATTAAGGATGGCCTCAATATCTTCTGGGTAGATGTTCTCTCCATTGGGACCAAGAATTATATTTTTTAATCTACCGCAAATATATAGGTAGCCATTGGGCTGTAACTTTCCAAGGTCCCCAGTCTTCAACCAGCCTTCAGGGGTAATCAACTCATTGGTAAGCTCTGGTAATTTGTAATACCCCTTCATAATATTCCTTCCTCTAGCCCATATCTCACCAATTCCAGTTTTGGGATCAGGATTGCTGATCTTAATCTCTTGGTTTTGGACGACTTTTCCGGTAGAAAATAGCTTTGTTTCGCGAGGTGGTGAGCCGGCTATTAGCGGTGCCGCTTCGGTCATGCCGTAGCCAATGGAGTAGGGGAATTTGGCTTCCTTTAAAAATTGTTCAGTTTTGCCATCAAGCTTAGCTCCTCCAACGCCAAAAAATCTAATTCTACCGCCAAATTTTTGTTTCAACTCTTTGCCTGCCAAACGGTGCATTAGTTTTCGTCCAAGTATTGTGCTGTAGAGTGTCCGCTTCAAACGGCTATCGGTAAGCTTTGGCTTAATACCATTCTTAAAAATCTTCTCCATAATCAGTGGAACCGTAAGCATGGTAGTGGGTCTAATCTCTGCCATTGCTGGAATTAGGGTCGATGCTGTGGGTGGCTTGCTCAAATAGTGTATGGTTGAACCAGCTACCATTGGTAACAAAAGACCGATGGTAAACTCATAAGCATGAGCTAATGGCAATACCGAGAGGAAAACATCATCGATGTTAATATCCTGAACCGTAAAGCACCCACTGGTATTGTGGATAAAGTTGTCATGCGTAAGCATTACTCCTTTAGGGGTACCTGTTGTTCCAGATGTATAGATGATAGAGGCAATATCGGAGGGTAAAACTTGCTTCTCTACTGTTTTTGTTCCGACGAGAGAGGTGTGCCTAACGATCTCACATTCAGTAATTTCAAAAATTGAAAGTGGTAAGGTTTTGTCAATCTTGGGTAGCTGCTTAGTAGAAACTATAATTCCCTTGGCTTCTGAATGATTCGTGAGAAGCGAAACTTCATCGGATGTAAAATCTGGCAGAATGGGTACCGCTGTGGCATCGCTTAGGATTACTGCAAAGTAGGCAATTGGCCAAAATGGATTATTTTCGGAGAGAATTACAACTTTATCATTTTTACCTATTCCCGTTTCCCTTATTTTTTCAGCAAGATTGAGTGTCAACCTTTTTGCTTCAGAGTAAGTTATGCTAAGCCCTTGGTCGTTATTCAAAAATGGCTTGTCAGCAAACTTGTTTGATGAGAATAGGAAGGCTTCTTTTAGGTTTGAGAAAGTTAAGGCTTGCATAGGCTAAATGAAAAGTAATTTTACTAATTGTAGACCTAAAAGTTCGCTATTTATTGAAGTAATTGATGGATGAAAATGTTTTTTTCTTTTTCAGGAAGAAGTCATATACGATACTTCCTCTAAAAATTTGCTTATGAAGGGTATTGCGCCTCGGATGGGCAAGTTCTTTTCTAAGCCTTTTATAGTAAATGGAATGCTTGTAAAAATCCCAGTAGGCCTTGATTATAGCAGTAAAGAAGCCAACCTTACCTGTTAATAGGAAAACCATGGCCGAGGCCATATCCATAAAAATACGGAAGAATAGGGTGGTTACTAAAAGACCAGATGGTAGGTTCTTTACTAAAAGTATGAGGTTGTTTCTATAGTTAAAGAAAAGTTTTCGAGGATTGTTGTTGGGAAGTGTGCCTCCACCGACATGATATACAGTAGAATCTGGCACAAACATTATAGAATATCCCAGATTTTTCAGCCTCCAGCATAGATCAATCTCCTCCATGTGGGCAAAAAAGAACTCGTCGAACCCACCAGCTTCCTTAAATGTGGAAGCTCGAACCATCATACAGGCACCCGTTGCCCAAAAGATTTCGCATTGGGTATTGTATTGCCCATTGTCCTGTTCAACCTTGCTAAGTATTCTTCCACGGCAGAATGGGAAGCCAAACCTATCGATAAATCCACCAGCTGCGCCCGCATATTCAAAGTAGGTAGGGTGGTCGTATGATAGAATTTTTGGCATACAAGCAGCTACCTCTGGCCGCTGGTCCATCAGCGCAAGCATTGGCTCAAGCCATCCTTCAGTTGGATTAACGTCTGAGTTTAGGATGAGGTAGTACTCTGCTTCAACTTCCCGAAGGGCTTTGTTATAACCACCCGTGAATCCATAATTCTTGTCCAGCTCAATTGTTTTTACCTCAGGATAGGTGGCTTTTAACCAGGCTACTGATTCGTCGGATGAGCCATTGTCGGCCACAACAACTTCTACACCCGGAATATTCGCGGTTCGGACAACTTCCGGGAAGAATTTCTTGAGAAACGAAATTCCATTCCAATTAAGTATTACTATTGACAGCTTTTCCATGGCTTTAGGTTGCAGTTGGACGTTTATGCTTCCACCGACGATGCGACCAGAGCCAGTATTCCGGTTGCTGACGGATAATTCTTTCAAGTATTCTTACGTGTTGTTCTGTTATTTCAAATGGTTTTGTATCCTTAGAGTTTTCAGATACAGGGATGGCCTCAACGTTGTATTTGCCTCTTTTTATTTTCTGAATATGAAGAAAGACAACGGGATACCCCATCTTTTGAGCAATTCGCTCAACTCCAGTAAATACCCCTGTTTCCTGATTCAAAAAGGTGGTCCAGTAATGAATTTGGCTCTCTGTGGGTGATTGGTCGGCAACGAATAAGGAGAGAGTAGGCTGATTCTGTGCATGGTATCGAATGAGGGTTCTTACCGTATCCTCCATAGAAACCGCTTTTACACCGAACCGTTCCCTTGTTTCAATGAAAAAATTATCGAAGTATTTGTTGGTTAGTGGTTTATAAATTCCAAATACCTGAAAACTAGATTTTTGTTGATAGATAGAAAGTACCTCCCAGTTGCTATAGTGCCCCGTAACGCAAATTATGCTTTTACCTTGCTTACGGTAGTTCTCCATGATTTCAGGGTTGGAGAAGGAGACGATCTTTTTCATTTTCTTCTCACTGATGTGTCTAAGTATGGCCGATTCAAGCGTTAAGTCACACAAATGGTGGTAAAATTTTTTCTCAATGGCTCGTAGTTCTACCTTGCTTTTCTCGGGGAATGAGTTGGCCAAGTTGTTGCGTACCACCTTTATTCTATAGCCCGCAACATAGTATACAATCAAGAAAAGAAAGTCGGAAATGGCATAGAGTACTCTCAATGGTAGAAGACCAAGTATCCATGTTAATGCGAAAAACAACCAAAAAGCAATTCTCACGATAAGTAGTTTTGTGCCTGCAGCAAGTTAAATATTCGTAGTTAGTTTCAAAAGATCGCCACTAAATAGTTTTTGTACTGCCAGTATTTAGCTTAAATTTCTGCGAAGAAGCCTTGAATCTTTGCAAGAGACTCCTTAAATACGTTGGCGTTTGCAGCAATAATTTGTTTGTTGAATATATAATTATTTCCCCCACTAAAATCACTTACTTTTCCACCTGCCTGCTCAACAATGAAAGCTCCAGCTGCAACATCCCATGGTTGAAGACTATACTCATAAAAAAGTTCAAACCTACCTGCTGCTACATAAACTAAGTCTGTGGCTGCTGATCCCAATCTGCGGATGCCGTGCGATTCTTGCATGAAAAATTCAAGAGAATCTTGGTAGGACTTCATCTTTGAAAAGTCGTAGTAAGGAAATCCCGTTGCAACGAGGCTTTCGTTGATGGTAGTTGCAGCCGATACCTTAATTTCTTTTCCATTGAGGTAGGCGCCACTGCCTTTCCATGCATAGAAGCACTCGTTGAGCGAGCATTCCAGCACCACGCCAACCACCACGCTATTCTCGTGCATGAGCGCCACACTTATTGCATAAGGTGAAATGCCGTGAACAAAATTGGTCGTTCCGTCTAGTGGGTCGATAATCCATTGATATTCTGCATTTACATGCTCCACAGTACCCTCTTCGGCTAAGAAAGAGGCTTCAGGCATAATTTCGTGCAGCCCTTTCACCAGCATCTTTTCAGAGGATTTATCAACATATGACACAAAGTCATGTAGGCCTTTAACCTCCACCTTGCTCATGGTGAAAGTTGCTTTTTCCCTTTGGATAAACTGGCTTACTTCTTCTTCAAGGGTGATAACTTGGCGGCAAATGGATTCAAAGTTCATGGTCTTGTTATTTCGATGGTTGCAGTTCCAATATTGGTGGTTCCAATGAGCTTGGCGGGAACAATGGTGTTTGCCATGTTTTTAATAAATGGGGCTTCAACAAGAATGTAATTTTCGGTATAGCCAAGCATTTGGTCTCCCTTACGTCGTGCTTCAAACAGCACGTTAACTGCTCGTCCAAGGTTGTCTTGGTAAAACTGCCGATGCAGCTTGTCAGAAAGATTTTGGAGCAGGTGTGTCCTTCGGCTAATTTCGGTTGAGGAAACCCTCTCGGGCATTAACTCTGCTGGGGTATTGGGCCTTACCGAATATGGGAAAATATGCAGAAAAGAGACGTTTAACATTTCAAGGAGGTTGTAGCTGTCCATGAAGTCGGCGATACTCTCTCCCGGAAATCCTACTATTACGTCGATTCCAATAAATGCCTCTGGAATTGCACTTTTAATTTCCAAAATCTTTGCCGCGAATTGCTCCCGAGTATATCGGCGCCTCATGGCCTTTAGTATATTGTTGGAACCTGACTGTAGTGGAATATGAAAGTGAGGTAAAAATTTTGAGGATTGGGCAACGTGGCCTATAATTTCTGATGTTAACAAATTTGGCTCAATTGAGCTAATCCTATACCTCTCAATGCCATCAACTATTTCAAGTTCTTGGATAAGATTCAGAAAGGTCTCGCTGGTTGTTTGGCCAAAATCTCCAATGTTGACTCCAGTAAGAATGATTTCTTTAACTCCTCTTGTCGCAATCGCCATAGCCTCACTGACAATCTGTGCTATGGGTAAATTCCTGCTTTTCCCTCGGGCAAGAGGAATGGTACAGTAACTACAGTGGTAGTTGCATCCGTCTTGAACCTTAAGGAACGATCGGGTGCGATCGGCGGAAGAGTATGCTGGGAAAATGGTCTCAACTGTTTCTATGTTGCAGCTGTATATGTCAGTGTTACCACTATTATTTGAATTAAGTAGGTGAAATATGTTCCCCTTTTCTGAGGCTCCAACTACTATATTTACCCCTTCAATGGCCGCTAATTCGTTGGGGTTGAGCTGAGCGTAGCATCCGGTAACCACTACCTTGGCGTTGGGCGATTGGCTGATTAGTTTTCTAATAGCTTGGCGGCATTTCTTGTCAGCATGTTCAGTTACCGAGCAGGTGTTGATAACATATACCTCGGCGATAGAGGAGGGAGGCACGCGACGATATCCATTCTCCTCAAATTCCCTTGCAATGGTTGAGGATTCTGAAAAATTCAGTTTGCAGCCAAGCGTGATAAAAGCCACCCTTTTATTTGGGTTAGAAGCCATTCAGTAATACAAATTGATACAGGGTGACAAATGTACTACTTTTTTAGTCGTTCAATTTTAGCATTTAGCTTATTCTTGTCCTTCTTAAACTCTTTATAGAGCTTTTTAGCAATACCGTCGGATACACCAATGGTGGGAACAATTATGTTTTTGGAACCTAACCATCCTGAAACCGACAAAAAAAGTTGGGTGGCAGGAACTATAACATCGGCTCGGTCCGGATTCAGACCAAGGTCGGAAACACGCTCTTCGTAGGTGAGTTGGGTTAACTTTTTAAAAAGACTTTTTAGCTCCAAGGGGTCGATGATGTTTTGATCTTTTTTGCCCAGCATTCGGCTAATCTTATTTATATTACCACCTGAACCGATAATGTCGACCTGTCCAAAGTCAGCTTTAATCTCTTTTACCCAAGCTTCCAGAATGTTCCATTTTTCTTTAGGAACTTGCTTATTCAAGAGCCTTAGCGTTCCAATGTTAAATGATCTTGAACGTTTGACTTTTTTATCAATAAAAAGGGAAAGTTCCGTGCTTCCACCACCAACATCCATGTATAGGTATGGCTTGGCGTTGATAACTTTATCGGTGATTTGGTTTGAGTAGATAATCTTCGCCTCTTCTTTTCCGTCTATTATCTCAATCTCAACCCCGCTCTCAATCAATATGCGTTGGGCAATTTCTTCTCCATTTTGGGCTTCACGCATGGCGGAGGTGGCACAGGCTCGGTATGCCTCAACCTCATTTACCAACATAAGGTGCTTAAAGGCTAGCATTAATCTCGTTAGACGATCTGCGTTTCTATCGCTTATCCTATGCACGGTAAAGGCATCCTCTCCAAGTCTAACCGGCATGCGGATTAAAGCAGATTTTTTAAATTCTGTTTTCCCTTTATTTTCAACTACATTGGTAAATAGCAGACGAACTGCATTTGAGCCAATGTCTATTGCGGCAAATTTGTGTATTTCCAATATTTCTCAGTTTTTTTAGTCCTCTGAAATATGCCTATAATACTTGCGTAGCTCTAATTGTGATCGAAAAGGCGGTCGGTTGTCGCTGCCTTTATAGCTATTGGTCTGGTTCTCATCAATGATTCTTGCTTTCTGATTATCCATCAAACCATAAAGTACAACAGTTTTAAGTTCATCTTTTAGGCGTGGATCAAAAATAGGGGCTGCAACCTCCACTCTACGGTCGAGGTTTCTACTCATCCAGTCTGCGGAGGATATGTAGCACAGCTCGTTACCGTTATTAGCAAAAATGAGGATTCTTGAGTGCTCTAAAAATCTGTCTATAATGGAAACAACTTCAATGTTTTCGCTCAGGCCTGGTAGGTTTGGTATTAGCGCACAGACACCCCTAACGACCAACCTTATTTTCACCCCTGCATTATTGGCTTCATACAGCTTATCTATAATGACCTCGTCAACTAAGTTGTTTATTTTGCCAAGGATATAGGCTGGTTTTCCCTCCATGGCATTCTCAATTTCTTTGTCTACAAGAGACAAAAGTCGCTTACGCATGTGGTTTGGAGATACCAGCAAGTGCCTGTATGGTAGCACTCGGTATGGATGTTCCAGAAAGGTGAAAACCCGCTCAACCTCCGAAGTTATTCGCCCATCAGAGGTAAGCAAGGTGATATCGGTATAGACATTGGCGTTTCCTTCGTGAAAGTTTCCTGTGCTCACCGATGCATAGCGCATGAGTTTGTTGCCTTCCTGGCGGGTAATAAGGGTCATCTTACAATGCACCTTCAGTGCTGCCACGCCAAAAAGCACGTTTACGCCCGCCTCCTCCATTTTTTCGGACCAATAAATATTTGATTTTTCGTCGAAACGAGCCTTGAGCTCTACCATGGCGGTCACCTCTTTCCCGTTTTGTGCAGCGTTAATCAATGCACTAATAACTTTCGACTCGGTAGCTACTCGGTACAGCGTTATCTTTATTGACTTTACTTCCGGGTCAATGGCTGCCTCTTTCAGCAATCGAATGTAGTAGGAGAAGTTATGGTAGGGATAATGGAGCAGTAGATCCCTCTCTTTCATTACTTGTAGAATGGACTTATTCTTGTCTAAAACAGGAATAGGAACGGACTTAAGCGGCTCATATACCAAACTCTTTTTCCCAAGATTCGGGAATTTAAGGAAGTCTTTAAAGTTATGGTATCTACCTCCAGCAATTACCATGTCATACTGGTCCAAGTCCATTTTCTGAACAATGTAGGCTAGCAGATCTCCAGCAATTTTGCTGTCGTAAACAAACCTGACCGTATCGCCTTTCTTTCGATTTTTTACCCCCTTGGCAATTTTCTCTAGAAGACTTTCGGAGATGTCGTTGTCAACATCCAACTCTGCATCACGAGTGACTTTAATGGTGTATGATTCAAAACTGTCGTAGCTAAAAATGGAAAATACTTGATCAAGGCAAAGGCGAATGACGTCATCCAAGAGGATAATATACTTGTTTTCATTGCTGCTAGGTAGCTGGACAAATCGGGAGAACTCGGAAGTTGGTATTTCGATTATAGCAAACTCCTTGGCTAACTTCTTTCGGCTGGTCATTTTAACGGCCAAGTATATGGTCATGTCCTTCAGCTCGGGAAACTGCTCCACTTGGGTGAGCATAATGGGCGAGAGCACATTGAGAATTTGACTCTCGAAGTAGGCTTGAATGTATAATGTCTGATCTGGCGTCAACGATGATTCATCAACAATAAATATATTTTCCTTTTGAAGTTCTTGCTTTAGCTCCAGAAAAATGGAGTCAAATCGCTTCTGATAATCCTTTACAAGTCGTTGAAGCCTGTTTAAAATTCTCTTTGGATTGTCTCCATAATATTCTTTGGCTTTCTTTTCATACTCTAACGAACGCCGCAGCGTTGCTACTCTAATTCTAAAAAACTCATCTAGGTTATTGGAGAAAATCCCCAAGAATCGAATTCGTTCAACAAGAGGAACTGAAGGGTTTTCCGCCTCCTGCAGTACCCTGCGGTTGAATGAAAGCCAGCTTACTTCTCGGTTAATATAGCGGGGAGTCTTTTTAAACATAGTGCGCCATTAATGTTCTATATACTAATCTTTCTTTGGAAAAACGAACTCAGAACTGCTTAAACTTTTTCTGGAAATGGACTGCCATCCCTCAGCGCTAAAGTTGAGGATAGCTACGCCAGCTGTTGGTAAATCGTAAATTGGATCTTTGAGAAACTCGTTTGTTGCATAAGTAAATGTGGGATTGTGGCCTACAAGTAGGAGTACCGAAATTTTATCTTCCGTTTGATGAATCAAGTCCAAGATATCCTTAAGATTGGCACTGTAAAGCTTTGAGGTAAGGGAGAGCGACTCTAGTGGGTAATGCAGGCATTCTGCAAAAATGGTGGCAGTGTGACATGCCCGTGCCGCATGGCTGCTAATAATCTGTGTTGGAGTTATGTTCTTCTCTTTGAGCGTTTTTGCAATTGCAAGCGAATCTTTTATGCCACGTAATTTTAAAGGACGGTCAACGTCTTCGAAGGCTTCCTCGGACACAGATGCCTTACCATGGCGAACCAGTATGAGTTGTTTCATAAAAGTGCAATTTGGTTAGGTGCATGACCTTGGATTCATGCACCTAATTGTTTCAACAAATATTTCTACAAGATGTCACTTGCCAACTCGGCGAGAGGACTTCTCTCTCCTTTAACCAAATTTACATGGGCGAATATTTCCTGTCCGTGCATTTTGTCGCTCAGGTAGGTTAACCCGTTCGATTTAATGTCGAGGTATGGGGAGTCAATCTGGTTAATATCGCCAGTAAACACAAATTTAGTGCCCTCCCCAGCGCGGGTAATAATTGTTTTCACCTCGTGCGGAGTAAGGTTTTGTGCTTCATCAACAATGAAAAAGACGTTGGATAAGCTTCTGCCCCGGATGTAGGCAAGGGGTGTAATTAATAACTTCTCTGTTTTCAACATCTCCTCTATGTGCATATACTCTCTACTCTGCGACTTAAAGCGATTCTTGATTACCGCAAGATTGTCGAATAGGGGTAGCATGTAGGGACCAATTTTTTCGTTAACGTCACCAGGTAGAAATCCTAGATCACGATTTGCAAGCGGCATAATTGGCCGTGCAAGCAGAATTGTTTCGTAACTCCTCTCCTGGTGTAGCGCCGCTGCCAAGGCTAGTAACGTTTTCCCGGTACCTGCCTTTCCTGTAAGTGCAACAAGCTGAACTTCTGGTCTTAAAAGAGCATCAAGTGAAAAGGTCTGTTCTGAATTGCGAGGCTCAATTCCATAGGCTCGCTGCTTCTCAATGCGGTGTAACGTCTCTGTGCCACCGTCATAGTAAACTAAGGCGCTTGAATTTGCTCCCTTGAGGACAACGTATTGGTTTGGATGGAATTTTGCCTTTAGTTCCTTTGCCAGAAGACCTTCGTTTGATTGGTATAACCTAGCGATTATTTCGTCATCGATGTTGCACAATATGTCAACTTCCTTCCTAATAACCTCAATGTCTCTGACTTTGTCGGAGAGGTAATCCTGCGCCTGTAACCCAAGTGACTTGGCTTTTAGCCGGAGGTTGATGTCTTTTGAAACGAGGATAACTGGACTACCCTTAATGGTTTTGGAGAGGTAATCGGCAATGGCTAGAATGCGGTGGTCGGGTGTGTCTTCGGTAAACGATTCGGTCATCTGCTTGGAGAAGGGTTTTCCCGTTTCAACCCGCAACTTCCCCAGTCCCTTCCCTAGCTTTATGCCAGTGGTAAAGAGCTGGTCACCCGTTATCTTATCGAGCTCGCGAGCCAACTCCCGTGCGTTGAAGTTGATTTGCTCGTTCCCTTTCTTGAACTTATCCAACTCTTCAAGAACCACAATTGGCAATACAATGTCGTTTTCCTGAAAGTTGTAAATACACTTGAAGTCGTGCAAGAGAACGTTGGTGTCGAGCACGAAGGTTTTAATGTTTTTGCTCATAGCATGGTGGATTGAAAGAATTATTCTTAAAAGTAGCAATTTTTTACCACCATTGTTCAAAAATTTGCTGGTAAAGGTTGAATAATGCGGATAGCTTTTCGGTAATTTTGCGCAATACATTTATTATGACCTACCAAGAAACTTTAGATTACCTTTTTAGCCAGTTGCCAATGTTTCAGCGGTTGGGAAAGGCTGCTTACAAGGCAGATTTGGTAAATACCTTGGCTCTCGACGAACATTTTAATCACTCTCATAGGCAGTTTAAGAGTATTCATGTTGCTGGAACGAATGGAAAAGGCTCAACATCACATATGCTGGCTGCCGTTTTGTCCCAGGCTGGCTATCGTGTTGGGCTATATACGTCTCCTCATCTAAAGGATTTTCGTGAACGAATCAAAATTAATGGACAACCTATCCCAGAAGAGGAGGTTGTATTGTTTGTTGAAAACAACAAAGCAATTTTCAAGCAAATCCGGCCATCGTTTTTTGAAATGACAGTAGCGCTGGCCTTCGACTACTTTGCTCGCGAAAAAGTGGATGTGGCCGTAGTTGAGGTTGGCCTTGGTGGACGGCTCGATTCTACCAACATTATTACCCCAGAGTTAAGTGTGATTACCAATATTGGGCTCGATCATACCGACCTTCTGGGTGATACGCTTGAAAAAATTGCTTTTGAAAAGGCTGGAATCATTAAGCCCAATGTTCCTGCTGTTTTAGGTGAATCAAACCCCGCCTATTTGCATGTTTTTACGACTAAAGCCAAGGAGGTTGGCACCTCGCTTATATTGGCCGATAGGATGCTTACAGTTGAAGATCACGGCTTCTCTTCTAACGGTAGGCAATGGTTCAGGATAAATGGCCCGTTATTGGTTGCCAGAGACCAAGTGGAGATTGACCTTGGCGGCGCATATCAGGAGCATAATATTCTAACTGTTTTAGCTGCAATTCAGATTTTGGTTGACCGCTTTCCTCGTGTTTCTCCCGCCGCAGTCCTGCAAGGGCTCAGCAGTGCTGCTCAAAATACTGGTTTGAAGGGGCGCTGGCAAATATTGGGAATCAATCCGTTAGTAGTGTGTGATACTGGACATAATGTGGATGGAATAGGATACGTAGTGAAGCAGCTCGAACTTACACCTCACCGGAAGTTGCATTTTGTTTTAGGTATGGTTTCGGATAAGGATGTAAGGGGAGTTCTAGGTTTATTACCCAAAAGCGCCACCTATTACTTCACGAAGGCTTCCATTCCAAGAGCGATGTCGGAGACAACCTTGAAGGAGTTGGCTTCTGGTTTTGATCTTATTGGGGCCTGCTACCCAAATGTTTTGGAGGCTTTTAATGCGGCGAAAATAAATGCTGAACCTAACGATTTGGTTTTCATAGGAGGAAGTACGTTTGTTGTTGCTGAGGTGGTCTAATTTCATTAAGTTTTTGCAGGGGTCCTTTGTGAATTTGAAAAAGTGAGCTATATTTGCACCGCTTTAGGCAAAAAACGATTTGCTAAAGTTTCAATCTTTGGGAGCATAGCTCAGCTGGTTCAGAGCGTCTGCCTTACAAGCAGAGGGTCATAGGTTCGAATCCTATTGTTCCCACACCAAAGTTGAATTTTTTTATTGGGAGCATAGCTCAGCTGGTTCAGAGCGTCTGCCTTACAAGCAGAGGGTCATAGGTTCGAATCCTATTGTTCCCACAAAGCCTCGTTTTACGAGGCTTTTGTATTTTAACGATGCGTGATTACGCAAAAAAGACGTTCTTCAAGGAACGTCTTTTTGTTAGAAGATTAGCGTAAATGTGGTGCCTTCACCCAACACGGAGTTTGCCGTAATGCTGCCACCGTGAAGCCGCATTATTTGGCGTGAAAGGCTTAGCCCAATTCCCGATCCTTTCGGTTTTGTGGTAAAGAAGGGGATGAATATTTTGTCGAGTACCTCCGGTAATATTCCTTGACCGTTATCGGAAACCTGAATGGTCACTTTTGCTCTCTTATTTCTGAAGCACTTAATTTCTATACGTGGGGTGACCTTGCCATCAAAGGCTTGTGATGCATTCTTTACAAGGTTAATAAGTACCTGCTCAATTAGATTTTCGTCGATGGAAAACTCCAAATCTTCAGGATCAACTTCAATACTTAGGGCGATGCCGCTGTGGCGAATATCTTCCTCAACCAGTGGTCGAATATTTTCAAATAGTGTTTTTGCTTTGGTTATTTTGAAGTTTGGCTTTGGAATTCGGGTTAGGTTGCGGTAGGTGTTAACAAAGTGTAGAAGTCCAGTGCTGCGCTTGTGGATGGTTTGCATGGCCTGCTGAATCTCTTCGGTAGTCTCCTCATCAATTTCCTGATCCTGTTCTTTGTTTTCCTTGATGGCTTTTAGCATCCCGTCAAGGGTGGAGGAAAGCGATGCGATTGGAGTTATGGAATTCATGATTTCATGGGTAAGCACGCTTATTAGCTTTTGCCATGCTTCAGTCTCCTGATCTTCCAATACGCTTTGGATATTCTTTATTGTGGCCAGAACTATCTCCTTGCGGTGAATGTGAAACTCAGTAGAAAATACCGCCAGCTGGAGAAGGTCGTCGTCAATTTGAACCTTTACCAGCGTATTTTCACCTGGGTTGATGTTGAGCAACTTATCTACCAGCTCGTAGCTCACAGCGGCTAGCTGCTTGATATTCTTGAGGCTGTGAGCCTGGAATAGTACCTTGGCTGCCTTGTTAATCATCTCTACAGTGCCATCTTTTTGAAAGGCAATAATGGCCACGTCGATGTTTTGTAGAATGCTTTGCAGATACTGGAAATGCTCTTCCTTCTGCGAGCGAACAGCCTGAAAGTCGTTGATTACATCGTTGAAAGCCTTGCTGAGTTCATCGAACGAGCTGCCCATGCCTTCAACCTGAAAGGTTCTAGTAAATTCTGAAAACCTAATCGATTCGAGAAAACTAGCCAAATCACGGTTAGTCTTATCAACAAACTTAAAGAGGGCATAGATTTGCAGAAAGATGAAAACTCCAATCAGGAGTGGGGTGATAAAAAAGTTGTAGTTGCTGATTGTGTAGAAGAGGGCAAAAATGCTCATCGACAGAATCAGTAGTCGAACTACTATGTTAACCCTAAAGTTCCTATAGACCATATTTTTCCATTCTTCGGTAGAGCGATGTTCTTGTAATTCCTAACTCTGTGGCTGCCTGGGTAATGTTTCCGTTGAACTGCTTTAATACCTTCATAATCACATTTCTTTCAATTTGCTCAAGGTTGTACGTTTCGAGGTCAATCTCGGCACATTTTTCTTTTGAACCGGTAAGAAAGAAATCATCGGGCATGAGCATGTCAGTTTCGCTCATTATTACGGCACGTTCAATGCCATGCTGCAATTCTCTTACATTCCCAGGCCAAGAATACTGAAGTAGCTTCTTTTGCGATTCCGCAGCAATTCCGCGGATGGATTTTTTGTATTTTTTCGAGTAAATGGAAAGAAAGTGCTTTGCAAGAATGGCAATGTCATCTCCTCTTTCTCTTAAAGGTGGAAGGTGTATTTCAACAGTGTTAATTCGGTATAGTAGATCTTGTCGGAATTGGCCACTAGATACGAGCTGGTGAATGTCGTTGTTGGTGGCACAGACAAGCCTAACGTCAACGGGTGTTGGTTTGTTTGCACCAACTCGCGTGATTTCACGACGTTCGATAGCAGTAAGTAACTTTGCCTGAAGAGGCATGGAGAGGTTGCCAATCTCGTCGAGGAATAGGGTGCCGTTATGCGCCACCTCAAAGCGGCTTGGCTTCTCCTTCTTGGCATCAGTAAATGCTCCCTTTTCATGGCCAAAGAGTTCGCTCTCAAATAGCGATTCGCTTAATGAGCCAAGGTCAATGCTTAAAAAAATGTCGTCTCTTCGATTCGAATTTCGATATAGTGCTCTGGCAACCAGCTCTTTTCCTGTTCCGTTCTCTCCTAGTATGAGAATGTTTGCATCAGTTTTTGCTACCTTTTGTATGGTTGCAAAAACCTCCTTCATCTTGGTCGATTCTCCAATAAAATCAGTAAAGGGTTGGTCGATGGCCTCCGTATAGGCCTTTTGCTTCAACTTTAGGGTATCTACCTCATCTTTCGACATGCGTAACTTTAACGCAGAGGAGATCGTGGCTATCAATTTCTCGTTCTGCCAAGGTTTGAGAATGAAATCCGTTGCCCCCGCTTTTATTGCCTTAACGGCCTTTTCGGCATCACCGTATGCTGTAATAAATAGCACTATGGCAGAAGAATCGAGTTCGAGAATCTTTTCCAGCCAGTAATAGCCTTCCTGACCGCTAATGGCGTCCTGCGTAAAGTTCATATCAAGCAGAAAAAGGTCGTAAGAATCCTGCCCCATCAGCTTAGGAATATCGTTGGGGTTCGATGTGGTAGTGACCTGTTCTACGTATGGCTTTAGCAATAACTTCAGTGCAAAAAGAATGTCCTCGTTATCGTCTATTGCCAATATTTTGCCAAATTTCTTTACCATTGTCAAATACTTTTCTTGCGAAATATACGAAATTGGATTTTGGAGATGGTTTAAATTTAGCAATAATTGTGCGAAATCGAACACCGTTTGTTGCAATTGCGAACAATTGGAACGAGATTTTATTTGGTGCGTAATTGTTTATATTGCAGAAAATGAGATGTGTGCATTGTTTGGTACGTTAATGGATAACTAGGGGGAGATGTTGGAACTTTATTTTTCACTTTTATGGATAAGATTATTGAAAAAAAGGGTTGGGTTACCAAGAAGCAAATTTGGTATGGTGTATTTGCCCTAGTTATATTAGCGTTAATTCTTAAGATTGCATTTGGTGATAAGAGCCGTAAGCTGAATGTGGACTTGGACAAAGTTACCGTTGAAGAGGTAAAGCAAGATTTGTTTAAGGATTACATCGCTGTAATTGGAACAGTTGCTCCAATTCAGACTATTTATTTGGATGCAACCGAGTCGGGAAGTAGGGTTGAGGAGATTGTTCGGCGTGAAGGCTCAATGGTGAAAAAGGGCGATATCATCGCTCGGTTTAGCAACACTAGCCTTGTTATCGACATTTCGCGAACAGAGTCCGATGCATCTAGAACGACCAATGAACTACGCAATGCCCGCTTAAGTATGCAGCAGCAGTTGGTTGAGTCTCAAAGCCAGCTGCTAGATCAAAATTATAAACTTCAACAGCAGGAGCGTGCCTATCAACGTAGCATAGAACTGCATAAGAAAAACCTGATTTCTGATGAGGAATATAAAAGATCGAAGGAAGATTTAGACTATACAATGGCTAAGATAAAGTTGCTGAAGGAGAGCATACGGCAGGATTCAATATACAGAAAAACTCAGGTTGTTACATTGGAGAACGATGTTACTAGGATGCAGCAAAATTTAGCTATCGTTCGGCAGCGATTCGAAGGGTTGAATTTAAGGGCACCCGTGGCCGGTGAGCTAGCCTCACTGGATTTGGAGGTTGGCCAGGTAGTAAGTATGGGGACTCGAATTGGTCAGATTAACGTTTTGGATTCCTATAAATTGAAGGTTGAAATTGACGAACATTATATCTCTCGTGTAACGCGCAATCTTATTGGGGTGTGCGATTTCTCGGGTACCTCTTACAAGGCCAAAATAACCAAGGTCTATCCGGAGGTAAAGAATGGGCGATTTACTGTAGATATGGAATTTGTAGACTCCATTCCTTCTGATATTCGAATTGGGCAAACTTCAAGAATTCGTTTGGAACTTGGCGAGTCGAACATGGCTATACTTATTCCTCGCGGTGGATTTTACCAAAGTACTGGTGGACAGTGGATATTTGTAGTTGATCCCTCCGGAACCGTTGCAACCAAAAGACCAATAAGAATTAATCGTCAGAACCCATTGTACTATGAGGTTGTGGAAGGGTTGAAGCCAGGGGAGAAGGTGATAGTATCCAGCTACGATACTTTTGGCGACGTTGACAAGCTAATTCTCAAAAAATAAATATAGGTTTACCTAAAACATTATGGCTATGCTAAAGACTGTTGATTTAGTTAAGGTGTTCAGAACAGAGGAAGTTGAAACAACTGCTTTGAACAAGGTGAATATCGAGGTAAAGGAGGGTGAATTTGTCGCTATAATGGGGCCTTCTGGCTGCGGCAAATCAACTTTGCTCAACATTGTTGGTCTTCTTGACAATCCCAGCGGAGGAGAACTTCATTTCCTTGGCCACGAAGTTTCTAAGTTTAAGGAAAAGCAGCGTACAAACTTGCGAAAGGCAAACATTGGATTTGTTTTTCAAAGTTTTAACCTGATTGATGAGCTGACAGTTTTCGAAAATGTTGAGCTACCATTGCTATACTTGGGAGTTTCTGCCACGGAGCGAAAGAGAAAGGTGGAGGCAGTGCTGGACAGGATGAAAATGTCACATAGACGGAATCACTTTCCTCAGCAGCTTTCTGGTGGACAGCAGCAACGCGTGGCCATTGCCCGCGCAGTGGTAGCTAATCCAAAGTTGATATTGGCCGATGAGCCAACTGGTAATCTCGATTCTGCTAACGGTGAGGAGGTGATGAACTTGCTTTCCGAATTGAACAGCGAAGGGACTACCATTGTAATGGTGACACACTCTCCGAGCGATGCCGAAAAGGCACATCGTATCATTCATCTCTTCGACGGTCATGTTGTGACCGAAAATGTTAAGCGGATATTGTAACTAAGTAATTCAACGTTATGAGACAGCTTTGTATACCAGTTCCAGCTATCCCCGAAGGACAAGTTGCTGACATCATTTTCAAGATGGAGGGCAAGGAGGTGGCTTTTAGCTACAAGCTGGAATCTCTGCCATGGGAAGTAAGCATGGCCGGTGACGATGATAACGAGGGAAATCCTTCCCAAACGCTTGAAAAGATTTTGAAGTTGAGGGAGTACATTGCGGCACTTAGCGTTGAGTGGGAGTTAATTCAGATTTATACGCCCGAACCCAATGCAAGGCACATTCAGGTGCTGTTTAGAAAAAGAAATGGTTGATTGTTAACGTAATAACTAGGGGTATGAAGAAGGGGGTAATAGCATGTTTTGTCTCTTGTTTGATTGCTTTCGGCGTGAAAGGCGCAACCGTTGAAGGCAATGGAGGACAGACGCAGGCCAATTCACAGACTACCAAGGTAAGCGTATCACAGCCGACAGGGGGAACTCTTGCATCTTCTGTTGCAATGGAGGCAGTGCAGGTTGACAACACTGGTTCCTTTGTCAATTTCACGGAAGAAGATTTTTTGCCCTTCCTGTCCACAGGTTACAGTCAAGGAGATTGCGAAAGTGATTCTGTAAAGGTAAACCGCTGTAACTCCGACTCAGCACGTTTCATTAATGGGAAAACATTGGCTGTCCCGGTTCTTTAAATTACGTTTTGAAATGAGGAAAAGTATTTTATTTGTTCTGGCTCTGATGGCCAGTGTAGGCGTTTTTGGCCAAAAACAATGGACGCTAGATGATTGTTTGAAGTATGCTTTGGACAATAACCTACAGTATAAGCGTGCCGAACTTGCGGTTAAGTTGGGCTCAGCAAATGCTGCCCAGTCTGTCATGGAGATGGTCCCTACTTTATCTGGTGATGCGTCATATGGCAAGGCAATAGGTCGCGCATACAATTACAATGCCAACTCGTATCAAGATGCAACAGTAAATGGAGGCTCGCTATCTCTTTCAGGGAGTGTAACCCTTTTTCAAGGTTTTAGTTTGGTGAATGGGGCCCGTGCTTCTCGCTACGATTTTGAGAAAGCCAAAGCGTCGCTTGCCACTGAACGAAAAAATCTTTCGTTGAATATCATGGTTAAGTATATAGATGTGCTGTTTAAGAGAGACCTGTATAAAGCCGCGGAGCAGCAGGAGACAATTTCAAAGCAGGATTTAGACAAGGAGGAAAATCTTTATAATCTAGGTGGCGTTTCCAATGCTGAGTATCTTGAAATTAAAGCGCAATATGCTCGTAGCGCAGCCGATGTGGTAAGCTATCAGAACCAGTATCAGCTGGTTCTTGTCGATTTGGCTCAACTTTTGGAAATTCCCGATGTCATGAACTTCAATATTGCTTCGCCTTCAAGTGTAGATACTACCCTAACCAACGATCTGCCCCAACTGGATGGTGTCCTTGCAGAAAAGGACTCTTGGTTTCCGGAACTTAAGGTGGCACAGAATAATATGAAGGCGAGGGAGATGAACTACTATTCAACCCTCGGAGGACTGGCACCTCGATTATTCTTTTCTTATAGCATGTCGTCGTGGTATTCCGATAATGCAACAGATCCAAGGGATCCAACAGGAATGACTACATATCCTGCTTATGGCTATAAAAGCCAAATCAATGATAATCGCCTAAGATCTATATCGGTCGGTCTTTCTATACCAATTCTTGATAGGTTTTCTGCTCAAACAAACAGGGCGAGGAAAAAGATTGCCTATAACGATGCAAAGTTAAGCTATCAACAAACGGTGAATGCTGCAACGAAGGAGGTTATAAATGCCTATTTAGAAGCAACTGGCGCCTGGAATAACTATGTGGCATCCAAGGACAAGTTTGAAGCTTCAAGTGCGGCATGGAATGCTACCAAGGAGAAGTATGAATTGGGAGCAGCTAACTCAATTGACTTGGGTATTGCTCAAAAGAATCTTTTTGAAGCCACCACCAACTTTATCAATTCAAAGTACTCTTATGTGCTGCGAAAAAAAATATTGGACTACTATCAAGGAAAGCCTTTGACTTTAGAGTAGGAATTTAATGGGGCGTTTGCCCCCTTTCCCCTTTAGGCGAGAATTTTTTCGTAACAGGTGTACAACAGCAGGTCCTGTGAATGACCTATCTCCCCAACTTTGGTGTATCCTCTGTTTGAGAAGAAATCGCTGGTGGTTTGATTCTTGGTGTAGGTGTCGAGCCTGATGGATTGAAATTTATTTTTTTTAGCAAATTCCTCGGCGAACTCAAGCAGCTGCGTTCCATATCCTCTTTTTTGAAAGTATGGAACCACAGCAATCCTGTGAACTACCAAGGCATTAGACGATCCCTTCCAGGTGAGATTATTATAGGTTGAGTCTTGTTCTTCGTTAAGGGTAATCACGCCAACGGTTGTTCGTTCTTTGCGGAGCAAATACACCTGCCCATTTAACACGTTGTTCCGCACTTTTGTATAGGAGGGATAGGCACTGTTCCAGTGAGTAAACCCTTTAGAGATAAGATCCTCTGCATTTAACTTGTAAATAAACATTATCTCCAGAAGGTTTTCTTCTTCCGCCTTTATAATTTCTGTTTTCATAACATGGACAATGCCCTTATTTGTTAACCCAAAAGTATAAAAATCTTAATCACTTCTATCAATTTCTTGCTCGGTTCGAGAATTTGAGAAGCGTTTTTTAGAGTTTATCGAATACAACCTTGCCTCCAACAACCGTTGTCAAAACTTTTACTTTGGGGATTGTATCCGAGAAAGATTCTATTAAGTCCGTTGGAAGGATAACAAAATCAGCAAATTTGCCAACCTCTAAGCTTCCAACATATTTTTCCATGAAGTTTGCCTTGGCGGCCCAAATGGTCATTGCTTTAAGCGCTGCTGTTTTATCAATAGCGTTTTCAGGTTGAAACGGCGTTCCCGATGGATGTGTTGGACTCTTTCTGGCAACCCCCGCGTAGTATCCATATAGCGGATTGATGGCTTCAACTGGGAAGTCGCTCCCGTTAGGTAGCCACCCATTTTGATCGAGCAGATCTTTGTAGGCATAGGCATACTTAATTCTTGAGCCTAGCCTTTTCCCGGCCCATCCCATGTCGGAGGTGGCATGGGTGGTCTGAATCGACGGTATAATAGAGTATTTACCAAAGAGAGAGAAATCAGTGGGCGCAACAACTTGGGCATGTTCAATTCGCCATCTCCGGTCATTTTTCCCTTTGAGATATTTGCCATAGGTGGAGAGTACTCGGTGGCAGGCTGCATCTCCAATACAGTGTGTATTCACCTGAAATCCATTTTTGTAGCCCAATTCGCAAACTTCGTTGAGTTCCTTCTCCGTTAAAGTCCAAATACCGCTGGTATTACCCATGTCGCTGTATGGTTCAATAAGTTTAGCACCTCTTGAGCCGAGGGCACCATCGGCAAAGAGCTTGATGGAGCTGACATATAGATTTGTAGTGTGAAATGGTCCTTTATTAATCACTGAATCAATATTTTCCTCCGATGGATTGAGCATTGCATAAACTCTTAGGCTGAGGTTGTTTTTCTTAAACTCATCTTCTAAGAATTTAAGCATCTCATAGTCGATGCCAGCGTCGGTAACGGATGTAAGACCGACTGAAAAACAATTTTTCTCTGCAATTTTTAGCAATCCATCCAACTTTTCATTGGCAATTTGAGGAATGTGCTTTTGAACTAGCTCTATGGCATTGTCCAGAAGAACACCGGTAGGCTTCCCATTTAAGATTGGAATTTCGCCCCCCTCAACAATTGTGGAATTAGTTATTCCTGCTACTTTTAGGGCAGCATCGTTTACCAGGGCAGCATGGCCATCAATTCGAACCAGAAAAACTGGTTTATCGGGAAATGCCTTGCTCAACTCGTCGTTGGTTGGCATCTTCTTGACTTTCCAGCGGTTCTGGTCCCAGCCTCTGCCAATAACCCAATCAGATGGATATTTTTCTGCATGCTCCTTGAGCCTAGATATCATTTCAGTGTATGATTCTACTCCGTCAAGGTTGGCTGTTCCCAGATATTCCGCATAGCCTGTAAAGTGGGAGTGAGGATCAATGAATCCTGGATACACGAATTTCCCTTTCAGGTCAATTTTGTTGTTGGAAATGTAGCTGTTCAGAATTGTGCTATCAGAGCCAATGGCAACAATCTTTCCATTCGAAACTGCCATTGCGCTGGCAATGGAAAATGATGAGTCAACGGTGTAGATCTTTCCGTTGAACACAATTAAATCTGTTTTTTTCATTGTAGTGCAGGATGTGGCAATTGTTGAGAAAAGAATAATTGTTGTGGTTTTGACGATTTTATCGAAGTGCATTTAAACCAATTTTTTTGTTCAACCAAAATACTGAAAAAAAGTTGTCGTTTATTAAAGGTAATGTAATAGCTTTGATGCCATACTTAATACATCTATGAAGTTAGTTCTCCCTACATTGTTCATTCTTGGTTTAACTTTTCTTTCCTGCCAAAAGGAGGTGATTAGCACTAACTCCACAGACAGGCTTTCCTTTTCGATGGATACCGTTGTTTTTGATACCGTATTTGCTTCCGTTGGCAGCTCCACTCGAAACTTTATGGTATACAACAAAAGTAATTCCCGGGTGAAAATCTCAAAAGTTTGGCTTGCCGGAGGAGTAAGTTCACCATATAAGATTAATGTTGATGGTGAACCTGGCCCAACGGTTAATGATCTGGAGTTGGCTTCTGGTGATTCTGCTTATGTTTTTGTAAACGTAACGGTCGATCCTTCAAACAATGATTCTCCCTTGGCAGTGGAGGATTCGGTTATGTTCGAACTCAACGGAAATATTGCAGGGGTAAAGCTTTTGTCGTGGGGCCAGGATGTGGTCCTGCTCGATGGTACAATAATATCTTCGCAAACTTTTTCGGCAGCAAAACCTTACCTCGTTTATAACTCGGCTTTAGTTCCTTTGGGAGCTGTTTTAAATGTTGATGCAGGTGCACGATTCTATTTTCACAACAATTCGAGGCTTTATGTGCAGGGGACAATGACCGTAAATGGCACCTTTGAAAATCCAGTTTCATTTTCTGGTGATAGACTCGAACAGTTTTACCAAGATAAGGCTGGCCAGTGGGCCGGTATCTATTTTATGGCTGGAAGTTCAGGCAACATAATGAATTGGTGTGATGTGAAAAATGCCATTACCGGCATTCAGGTAGATACTTTTAAGGTTGCCAGCGAACCGACGCTCACCCTCACAAATACTCGGGTAGAAAATATGTCTGCCTTTGGACTGTTGGCGAGGGGTGCCATTATTGATGCGGGGAACTGTCTGTTTGCCAATTGTGGACAGGCAACAGTTGCATTGACCCTAGGTGGCAATTATGTGTTTAACCAGTGTACCATGGCCAACTACTGGGGCGATTACTATTCCCGAAAGTATCCACAGCTCTGGCTTAACAACTATTACCTGTATCAACCAACCGGTGGGTCACTTACCATGGTTTCTCGCGATATTGAAAGAGCCGATTTTTATAACTGCATTGTGTATGGGGGGAGTATGTCGAATGAGGTATGGGTCGATACCTCTTATAATGGCATGATCTCGTCAGCCAAGATGACATACAAGTTTCTGAATTCCATCGTAAAAGTTCCTGCTGGGACAAGTATGCCAGCTTCTCGGTTTGTCAATGTGCTAAGTGACGATCCGAAGTTCATCGATCCACAAAATTTTTCATACCTTTTGGATACTCTTTCACCTGCCAAGGATTTAGGTCTGTTGCAGTATGGGCTTCTTTTTCCAATGGATCTAAAGGGTGATTCTAGAATTGCTGATGGGGCACCAGATGCCGGTGCCTTTGAACGAGTGGGAGGGAAGTAGAGCATTACTCTTTGAAGGTTAATAGAGACTTAGGTTTCAAATGACATAGTGTTTTCATAAGGCGTTTCATCAACCAACTGAGGGATGAGAAATCTGCTACTAATTATTTTCTTGATTCTGATTACAATCAAGCCCTCCTTTGCCCAGAACCAGGGCAGGGTAAACATGCTATGGTACAATACCGAAAATCTCTTTGACCCATTTGATGATTCCTTGACCGTTGACGATGAGTTTACAATGGCTGGCGCTCGCCACTGGACGTGGGCGAAAATGGAGAAGAAACTCGATGGCATCTATAAGGTGATCGTGGCATCATTTGGATTTGAGCCTCCCTTAATCGTTGGCCTTTGTGAGGTTGAAAACCGATTTGTGCTAAACCGTCTTGTGTATGAAACACCTCTTTCTAAATTTGAATATCGTGTTCTACATGCTGAATCGCCTGATGCTAGAGGGATAGATGTTGCTCTTTTATATCGGAGTAAAAGACTGTGGCTAAAACAAAACCGATTTATAAGGTCGTATCCACCCCAGGGTCATCGATCACGTGATATTCTCTATGCGAAGTTTTTGTTAGACAATACCGATACCCTTCATCTGTTTCTGAACCATTGGCCCTCAAAGTATGGTGGCGAATTAGAAACGGAGAAGGCTAGGGCTTATGCGGCAACTATGCTTTCTACGGCAATTGATTCAGTATTGATCAGAGACAGCCTTGCAAACATTGTAGTTATGGGCGATTTTAACGATGATCCGGATAACAATACCATTCAATCAATCCTGAAATTTCGCTTTTTGGATGATTCTGATTTGGGCAATACTAAGTTGGTAAACCTGTCGAAGTTGTTTTATGCCAATGGAATAGGAACACATAAGTATCAAGGTCATTGGGCCGTGATTGATCAGGTAATGGTATCCAACTCTTTTTTTGCACCCTACAATGCATTATCAATCAATCCAGAATCGTGCAGGGTTTTTGCTGCTCCTTTTCTACTAGAACCCGATGAGCAATATACTGGGATGAAACCGTTCCGAACCTTTGTTGGGTTTAAATACCACGGAGGCTACAGTGACCATCTGCCCGTGTTACTCACAATTGATCGGAGGTTTTAGGTGAAGTGCTCAGGTCTTTTGTTGGTACAAGGTTGAAGTCCTTCGCTTTTTCTAACATCAACGCGTAAGCTTCTTCAAAATGGTTTGGAATTATTCCATCTAAAATGGCTTCTTTGATGAATGCTTTGATGTCTCCTACTGCTCTACAGGGACCAATTTGGAACACCTCCATAATCATTTCCCCGGTGATGGGTGGCTGGAAGTTGCGGACGGCATCCTTCTCCTCAATCTCCTTAAGCTTAGTTCTAACAAGAGCAAAGTTGCTTTGATGCCGTTTTACCGTTGCCTCGTTTTTAGATGTGATATCTGCTTCGCAAAGCATCATGAGGTCCTCAATATCATCACCGGCCTCAAAAAGCAATCGTCTAACCGCCGAATCGGTCACCACTTCTTGCGATAGAACAATGGGGCGCAGATGCAGCTGAACAAGTTTCTGGACATACTTCATTTTTTCGTTCATCGGCAATTTAAGCTCCCTGAAAATTCCCGGGATCATTTTTGCACCAATGAACTCATGCCCGTGGAATGTCCATCCTTGTTTTGGGTGGTAGGCTTTTGTTGCGGGCTTTGCAATGTCGTGCAGCAAGGCTGCCCATAGAAGCCAAAGTTTATCTGAATTGGCTCTTAGGTTGTCCAGAACTTTGAGGGTGTGAGTGAAGTTCTCCTTGTGGCCTCTACCTTCTTTTGTTTCAACACCCTTTAACTTCTCTAATGATGGCAGAATATAGGTGAGCAATCCAGACTTGTCAAACAGCACAAAACCCAAGGATGGCTTTTTTGAAACCATAATTTTGTTAAGCTCGTCGGCTATTCTCTCCTTCGATACAATGGTTATTCTTTCCTTTATCGTGCTTATGGCTTCAAAAGTTTTGTCGTCAATTTTAAACCCCAATTGAGCCGAGAACCTTATTGCCCTTATCATGCGGAGTGGATCGTCGGAAAAGGTGGTAATTGGGTCGAGAGGTGTCCGGATAATCCTATTTTTAAGGTCTTCAACACCATTGAAAGGATCCACCAACGTGCCATAATCTTTTTTGTTGAGGCTAATGGCTAGTGCATTAATGGTGAAGTCTCTGCGGTTCTGATCGTCCTCCAGCGTTCCATCCTCCACAATTGGTTTTCGGGAGTTTTTTCTATACGACTCTTTTCTGGCACCCACAAACTCAACCTCCACTTCGCCGTAACGGAGCATGGCAGTGCCAAAGTTTTTAAAAACGGTGACATTATTGATGCCAGCCTTTTCGGCGACCAGCTCTGCCATCCTTATTCCGCTACCCTGGACTACTATGTCGATATCCTTCGATGGACGCTTAAGTAGGCAATCTCTAACAAACCCTCCGATTACATACGACGGAAGATTGTGTTCTTCAGAAACTTGGGATATTATACTAAAAATTGAATTTTCCAGACAATAATTCATATGTAGATATGACAAAGTGTTATTTTACACGACAAAATTACAAACATTTTCACCTTTTCTTGGTTTATTTTTAGCAGAGTGATATTGGAATGCTTTTTGCAAAGAACACTGAACATTTCTAAATTTATTCATAACTTAATATTCTTTATCATGTTGGAACATCTCACTGTTGATACGTTTAAGTCGAAAGTCTTTAACTATGAGGCAAATACGGAATGGAAATTTGAGGGACAACGTCCAGCGGTAATCGATTTTTATGCCGATTGGTGTGGCCCATGCAAAACGGTTGCCCCGATTTTGGAAGAGCTTGCCACCGAGTTTAAAGATAAGCTGGATATTTATAAGGTAGACACTGAAGATCAGCAAGAGCTGGCAGCAGTTTTTGGTATTCGATCAATTCCTTCACTCCTTTTTATTCCGGTTGAGGGTCAACCTCAAATGGCAATGGGAGCCCTGCCTAAAGATTCCTTTAAGCAGGCTTTTAAAGAAGTTCTTAATGTTGAATAGTGCACGTAAAGTGCAAGGAAGCGGAGTCGGGACAACCCGACTCCGCTTTTTTTGTCAACATGCTTCACCATTCGTGGATTGTGCAGTTTGTGTTTGATATTGTAAAAACTTGGGCTACATTTGTCCAATCTTTAGGGGTGCCTTAATATAACAGGCTGAGATCATACCCTTTGACCTGATCCGGGTAATGCCGGCGTAGGGATACTAAGAGTTAATTCCAGTTTTTACACCCCTTGTTGTTCTTGGTTGAGTTATGTGCATCGTGCAGATATCCCGGGATCTGCCATTTTGCCATGACCGCCTTTTGATAATCTATTCTTAACCAAAAAAACAATGAGGAAAATTTTATTTCTGTTTCTATTTGCCTTGACAATTGCCAATCTGTTTGCTGAGAATACGCCAGTAGTTGGATGGAAAATATCAGGCAGGGTGGTCGATGAAGTTGGGAAACCGCTGGTTGGAGCGTCAATTTTAGTTGTAAATACATTTAAGGGTGCAGTTGCCGATAGGGATGGCAAATTTGATATTGCCAAGCTGCCGGCTGGGAATTACTCCTTGAAGGTTAGCTTTGTTGGCTATTCCGATACCACAGTTGCCGTTGATCTGCAGAGGGACTTGAACCTGAATATTCAGCTCACTCCTTCTTCCACTCTTGGTGAAGAGGTTGTGATAACGGCTCTAAAGGCATCATCTAAAACCCCAATGACATACAGCAATCTATCTGTTGAGCGCATCAAAGAGGGTAATACCGTTGCCGACCTTCCGCTTATTCTTGGTGTGCTACCTTCGGTTGTTTCAACCTCTGAGAGTGGTGGAGGAATTGGTAATACTGCATTTAGAATTAGAGGAACTGATCCTTCACGCATCAATGTGACCTTGAATGGCATTCCACTTAACGATGCGGAGTCGCAAACCGTGTTTTGGGTTGATTTGCCTGACATTGCTAGCAGCATTAGTTCGCTTCAGGTAGAGCGCGGAGTTGGGTCGTCAACCAATGGCTCGGGAGCATTTGGAGGAACGGTCACCATTCAAACACAAGCTGCATTGCCTGAACCATATGCAACCATCGATGCTGCCTACGGAGCTTTTAATACGCAGAAGTTGGCTTTTTCTACAGGTTCTGGCCTAATTCACAACAAGTTTAGCTTCGATGTACGTTATTCACGCCAGCTTACCGATGGGTATGTTGACCACACCGGTTCGGACCACACCTCAATGCTTATTTCTGGCGCTTGGCTTACGGAGAGAAGTGTGTTGAAGGCCAACTTTATTATGGGCGAAGAGCACACCGATATAAGCTGGAATGGTGTTCCATCATATGCGCTTGACACCAACCGTCGCTACAATCCTTCAGGACTATACTATTCAGATGATGGTAAAATTCATAGGTACAATAATGAAACGGATAACTACTGGTTGAACCACTATCAGCTGCTCTACTCCTTGAAAATTGGTAACCGTTTTATGCTAAACTTAGCTGGTCACCTAACACCGGGTAAAGGCTACTATGAGGAGTATAAGGATAATACATCCCTTTCTAACTATGGAATTCCAAATCAACAAGTAGGGGGCACTGCGGTAAGTGAATCTGATTTGATTCAGCAGAAGTGGCTCAATAATCGGTTTTATGGCGGGACCTATTCATTTTCTTACAAGTCGAGTAAAGCCGAAATAATCCTTGGCGGTGGAGCAAATCGATACGATGGTAATCACTTCGGAAAGATTAAGTGGGTTGAAAAAAATCAGAATATACCATACGATTATGAATGGTATAAAAACAGGGGGGTAAAGGATGACTTCAACTCATTTTTAAAGGTGACGCTGGACCTTCCTGCTGGATTTTCCTGTTTTGCTGACTTGCAATATCGTTACATATATTATAAGATGGATGGTGTTGATGACGATTTGGCTAATTTGTGGCAAACCAATAGATGGGACTTTTTTAATCCTAAAGCAGGTATTTCCTTTCGACACTTAAACCATAAGGCTTATGTTTCCTTTGCAGTTGCCAATAGAGAACCTGCCAGAAGCGATTTGAAGGATGCCACAAAAGATGGTGCATTAGTAAAACCAAAGTCTGAGCGATTGTATGACCTAGAACTTGGTTACGCATACACCACCAAATCGTTGGTGGCAAAAGCCACCTTTTACTACATGCGCTATAAAGATCAGCTCGTAAATACTGGAAAACTTAACGATGTGGGATATCCTTTAATGACCAATGTTGACAACAGCTATCGAAGAGGGGTTGAGGTTGAAGCTTCCTATGCAGCACTGTCATGGCTTTCGGTGATGGGTAATCTTGCATTAAGCCAGAACCGAATTAATAATTTTGTGGAGTACGTCGACCTCTATGATAACTCCTCAGACTGGAATAGCCTTGGACAACAATCGACTAAATTAGGAACAACCGATATCTCTTTTTCCCCTAATGTAGTAAGTGCAGGAGCATTGATCGTTCAGCCTCGCAAAAATCTTCGACTGATCCTTCAGGGGAAATATGTTGGCAAGCAATATATCGACAACTCTTCGAGCAGCGAAAGAATGCTTAAGGCTTATGGGGTAATTGATTCTAGGTTAGAGTATAGGTTTGGCTATAAAGGTTCGTCATTTACCGTAATGCTTTTGGCCAACAACCTCTTAAATAAGATGTATCTGGTTAATGGGTGGATTTACCGGGCTAATTTTGCCGATGGAAGTCCTGATTATATTGAAGATGGATATTTTCCACAGGCTGGCCGCAATTTTGCATTACGCTTAGTGGCCAATTTTTAACTTTTAACTGCTTTATCGGCATAGAATTATGGAGTATCTTTATCTAGCATATAATTGGGCTATTGGCCACTATGTGGAGTTGCTGGGCACAATTTCGGGGTTGGTTTATCTATATTTGGAGATAAAAGAACGAGTTTGGCTATGGCCTGTTGGGTTGGCTACTTCCGCACTTTATGTTGTAGTATTCTATACATCTAAGTTCTATGCCGATATGGCATTGAATATTTACTACGTTCTCATTAGCTTTTATGGGTGGTATCAATGGCTTTTTGGGGGAACTTCTGCAAAGCACAAGAATGTACCTCTGCGAATTCAACCCACACCAACCCGTCTTTGGCCATGGCTTGCAGCAGCATTTGCAGTTTTCTTCTTTTTGCTTTGGTGGATTCTTAAAGATTTTACCGACTCTCCCGTACCTCTTGGTGATGCATTTACCACCGCCCTGAGTATTGTGGCAACGTGGATGCTAACAAAAAAATACGTTGAGCAATGGTGGTTGTGGGTTATTGTAAATGCCGTATCGATGAGTTTATACGTTTGGAAGGGTCTATACCCCACCTCAGTTCTATTTTTCTTTTATACAACATTGGCGGTTGTTGGCTATTATAAGTGGAAACAGACAATGATGGAGGAGGGCAACGAAAAATAGCCTATACTTGTTTTAAGGTAGGTGATCGAATTGTAGGATTATATGGAGAATTACTATGGTTAATGATTTTGATGCGGTCATATTAGCAAATGGGAAGTATCCCGAGCGTGAGGAACCGGTAAGTATACTTTCATCTGCTAAGTTTCTTATTTGTTGTGATGGAGCAGCGGTAAAGCACGTTGGCAGGGGAAACACTCCCGACGCCGTAGTGGGTGACTTGGATTCCCTGCCGGGTGAACTTAAGCTAGCATTTGCCGAAAAGCTCTATCACGATCCCGATCAGAACACCAATGATTTAACAAAGTCCATAAGGTTTTGCCAGGCGAATGGATTTCGTCGCATTGCCATACTTGGTTCAACAGGCTTACGAGAGGACCATACGCTGGGTAACATTTCGCTTATGGTAAACTATGCGCAAACTGATTTGGACGTTACGATTATAACCGACACTGGGATTTTTATTCCGGTGCTTGCTTCTCGCTCGTTTGCCAGTTTTGCAGGACAGCAGATTTCCCTCTTTTCCTTTAATAGCGAAACAACAATCACCACCGAAGGGCTGAAGTATCCAATTGTCGGACAAAAGCTCTCCATGTGGTGGCAGGGAACGTTGAATGAGGCTCTTGGGGAAAGTTTTCGAATTGACTTTTCGCCGGGACCGCTTGCAGTCTATTTCTTGTTTCGAGATTGTCGTTAGTCTAAACCTCTGAAATTAAAAGTTGATATGCCCTTTTTATCCCAACCGACACCTTGGCGTTTTTGATGGGAGAAAGGCCAAGCATATTCTGTCGGATTTCGTTTATGTTTTCAAGTGGAATTTGGCTAAATGATTTTTTTGAATGCATAATTACCAAGCCTACGGCAGTTTTTATGCTGTGTGCCTTTATTCTTATGGTGTTAGAGGAGTACCGCGAGGGATGGATGTGGACATATCGATTGGATTTTGTTCCGGGAAGAATTGTCCAACGTGAACCATCACTTAGGTCTAGTTCCCGAAATCTCTTTGGGCTTTCCCTGAGCCAAATTCGAAACTGCTCTTCCGCAAGAATTTGATTGTTTAGTAAAAGTGCAATAACCTCTTCCGATATCTCTTTTGGGGTGAGCTGGCCAAGGTAGAGGTCAATGCTATTTTCGCCCAATGATTTTATATCTTCCGCAATCTCTTGGAGGTTGGAGCATTGCTTGATTTTTCCCCTTAGAAATTCCAAATGATGCTTCCAACAGTTTAGGAGAATAGGAGTTGGGATATCATTCTGCATTTCTTGTTGGACGGAGGTTGTTTATTCTACAAGTGCTATAGTATCTTTATCACGAGCAGGCGAAAGTTGCCAGGACCAACATTCTTTACACCGCGTTTTACTCCTGACGCAATTTCAATGGTCATGTCGGGTTCAACGGTAATCTGCTCATCTTCCGTTTCCACAATTCCTTCTCCTTCTAGAATATAGAATATAACATCAAAGGGGTTGGAATGCAGTTCGAGATTTTCACCAGGAAGGAGGTTTAAATGGATAATCTCCACCTTTTCACTGGAGAACATTTTTCTGCCATCAAGGTCGAATGGCACCTTTTCTGCTGTTTCAACGAGTTTTATTTTCATTGTTAATTCCTTTCACTTTTAGGTATGGATATGTCGTCTCACGGTCTGCTGGTGTGAATATACAAAAAAATAGAAAAGAGGACTAAAAGCCCTCTTTCCTAACCCTAAAACTAAACCTAAATTAACCTATTTGCCTATAGGTTGTGAAAACTCTTTATGTAATATGGCTGAATTCTTTTTCTATTGTAGGATGATTTTGTTCAGCCTATATATGATTTGATATCTCCTTTATCAAAGATGGTGCAAAAGTATATAAACATTTGTTAATTAACACTGTCTGAAATAGTGACTTTTGTGTTTTTGAAAAGAAAATTGTCTGTTTTTGAACATGTTTGGTCGTTTTCGAACAGTTTATCTAGGGATAGATACTTATATGGCTTTAGATTTTTGGTTCACGAATCATCGTAAGCAGCATTTTAAAGCGCGAAGTTGCAAGCACTGCATGTGTAATATTTGCAGGCATAATTATTGATTCCCCTGCTGAAAGCTGATTCTCTTGGCCGCCAATGGTTATGGTTGCATTTCCTTCAATAACTTGAGCTAGTGCATCAAACGGCGCAGTATGTTCGCTAAGGCTTTCCCCCTCATCAAAGGCAAAGAGTGATACATTGCCAGTGCTTTTTTTAATCACATTTTTGCTTACAATTCCTCCTGTGGCATACTCAACTTGGGTTGAGAAAGAAAATTTACTGCCTTTTATAAACTCTGTGTTTTCCATTGCTTCTTATTTTTGGTTAAAAAACAAGCCCTTCGTACGAAGGGCTTGGAATGATAACTATCCTACTAAGAGCTTAATGTCTTCGTCAACCGTTGTAATTCCACTGATTCCAAACTTGTCGACCAGAACATTAACAACATTTGGAGAGAGGAACGCTGGAAGTGAAGGGCCAAGATGAATATTCTTTACCCCTAGGTAAAGTAGAGCTAGCAGAACAATTACTGCTTTTTGCTCGTACCATGCAATGTTGTAGGCGATGGGAAGCTCATTGATGTCGTTGAGCTCAAACACCTCTTTTAGCTTCAGAGCTATAACGGCAAGTGAGTAGGAGTCATTGCACTGTCCGGCATCGAGCACACGTGGAATGCCGTTGATATCCCCCAATTGAAGTTTGTTATAGCGGTATTTTGCGCAGCCCGCGGTGAGAATAACGGTATCGTTTGGTAATTTTTGTGCAAACTCAGTGTAGTAGTCGCGCGACTTCATTCGACCATCGCAACCGGCCATAACAATAAACTTTCGGATGGCACCGCTTTTTACTGCTTCAACAACCTTGTCGGCTAATGCAAATACCTGAGCGTGTGCAAAACCGCCAACGATTTCTCCTTTTTCGATTTCAATGGGTGCTTTGCATCTTTTTGCATGCTCAATGATGGCTGAGAAGTCTTTTGCCTTACCGTTTGCTCTGTCCGGGATGTGGGTTGCACCTTTTAACCCCGATGCTCCGGTGGTGTAAATCCTGTCCTTATAGGTTGCACTTTCCATAGGTGGCACAATGCAGTTCGTGGTGAAAAGAATTGGACCGTTGAAAGTTTCAAACTCCTCACGCTGACGCCACCAGCTGCTGCCATAGTTGCCCACAAAGTGTTTGTATTTTTTGAAGGCAGGATAGTAGTTGGCGGGCAGCATTTCGCTGTGTGTGTATACATCTATTCCTGTACCTTCAGTCTGTTCTAGCAATTCTTGCATGTCCTTGAGGTCGTGACCACTAATAAGAATTGCTGGATTATTCCGAACGCCAATATTCACCTTGGTTATTTCTGGATTGCCATACATGGAGGTGTTGGCGTTATCGAGGAGCGCCATGGCGGTAACCCCGCTTTTTCCGGTCTCCATTACAAGACCAATTAGCTCGTCAACGGAAAGGTTTTGTGTGAGTTGAACAAGTGCTTTTTGCATAAAGGCAAACAGCTGTTTATCTTCCTTGCCAAGATTATAGGCGTGTTCGGCATATGCAGCCATCCCTTTCAATCCATAGGTGGCCAGCTGTTGAAGAGAGCGGATATCCTCGTTCTTTTCGGTAAGAACACCAACCTGAATGGCTTTGGCCTCAAATTCCTCAGGTTTTCCTGCCCAAGTGGCCCCATCGAATGAGGTGTTTACCTTGATGCCCGCCTTTTGAGCTTCTGCCTTTAGCATATCCCTTATTTCAATGGCCTTCTCTACCCTTTTGTAGAAAACATCTTTGTCGAAATTGGCATTAGTGATGGTGGCAAACAGGCCATCGAAGATGAATTTGTTTACTGTCGGGTTTTCGTAACCCGCTTTTTCCCTAAGTTCAACGGAGTATACCGATATACCCTTTAGTAGGTGCATAAGCAAGTCCATCATGTTTGCGAGATCGTCGGTTTTTCCGCAAACTCCTTTGATTGTGCAGCCTGTTCCTTTCGCTGCTTCTTGGCACTGGTAGCAAAACATTCCCATGATTGTTGATTTTAAGTGTTAGTATAGTTCTGTTAGTTGAGAGTTTCTCATTAAACCCATTTGTTTTCTTGTATTTCACCGTGAATTCCAACGGTTATTGATTTGATTGGAATTTTGCGTTGTGCCTTTTCCAACGCTAGCTTCACAAGGTGGACAAGTCCTCCGCAACAGGGAACCTCCATGCGCATCACCGTTATAGTGTCAATTTGTGCTTCGTCTATAAGCGCAGTTAACTTTTCAATATAGGACTCCTTGTTGCTGTCAAGTTTGGGGCAGGCAATGGCAAGCGTTTTTCCTTTTAGGTAATCGCGATGAAATGCTCCAAGAGAGAATGCAACACAGTCTGCGGCAAGCAGCAGATTTGAGCCTTTGAAGTGGCCAGATGATGGGTTGATAAGGTGCAGCTGGATGGGCCAGTGCGAAAGCTCCGAGGGTATTTCACCAGAGGCAGTAACCTGTGTCTGCACATTAAACGCTCTTGCTGCAGAACCAGGACATCCTCCTCCTGCATGAGGTATGGACGCTAGAGGCTTGGCAAATTGCTGTTTGTTTCCTTGCGATTCGTGGTTATGCACCTCCTGCAAAACATCATCAACGCTGAAGTTTAATGTGTCTTTTTGTCCTAGAAGATATTCGACCCCTTGGCGTAGATACTCTTTTTGCTGATACTCCTTGAGGTGCTTAAGGTGCGCCACTATTACGTTTTTGCCGCTTTTAACCATCTCCTGAATGGTTTTGACCTCGTTATAAGCATCAGCCTCCCTAACCTCTATGGTTATTGCACCTACAGGGCAGTCACCGATGCAGGCACCAAGACCATCGCACATAAGTTCACTAACTAGGGCAGCCTTTCCGTCAATCAACTGGAGCGCACCTTCATGACAACCGTTAATGCAGTTGCCACAGCCATTACACTTGTCTCTATCTATCCTAATGATTTCGCGTTTCATTGTATATTGCTTTTGTTTTTTTACTTTCAGGCATTAATCTCTGATGCAAATATCCTGTAATGCCAAGGAGTAAACTGTTGCATATGTTACAAACACTGAAATAAAATTGAGGAAATGTTAAATATGTTTTTGCTCCTCTCAAAATCCCCCTTTTTTAAAGGGCTGCTACCTGAACAGATTGAGGAACTATTTTCGCGCATTGGATACTCTGTTAAATCTTTTTCCAAGGGGCAGTTAATAGCTCAGAGGGAGGATGAGGTTCGGAGTTTGTGCATAATTATTCAAGGGAGTGTTAAAGGTGAGATGGTGGATTTTACAGGAAAAATTGTGAAGATTGAGGAGATGCACGCTCCAATGCCCATTGCGCATGCCTTCCTTTTTGGGGAGAAGAATTTCTTTCCGGTTGATGTTGTAGCGCTGGAGGATGTTAAGATATTATTTGTACCTAAAGAAGAGGTAATCAGAATGTTACAAGGCAATAACGTTGTTCTAGGTAACTATCTTAGTGCCATCTCAAATAGGGCTCAATTTCTCTCCTCAAAACTTTGGTTCCTTTCGTTTAGGACTATTAAGGAAAAGGTGGCTCAGTATCTGTTGGGATTAACTAAAGAGTCGCATGCCGATAAAGTTGTAATTCAGAAATCGCAAGGCGAACTTGCCGAGTTTTTTGGGGTTACTAGACCTTCGCTGGCGCGCGTATTTACTGAGATGGAGCAGGATGGACTTATTGTTGTGGAGCGTAAAGAGATATGGATAAAAAACCGTAATGGGTTGCTTGATGTATTAAAATAGAACTTTTGTCAAAACCATCTTGTGTTTCGTATTTTCTTGCCATATATTTGTCTCAACAGCAATATGCTGTAAGTAAGAAATCATGGTTTTGGTTTTTTTACTTGGCTGGTTTTGGTTGACATCGGAGGGGGCGTAAGCCCCCTTCGTAATTTTATACCTTTCTGTTTTCACTTTCCGGAAAACCACTTACTTTGTAAATATGTGTGGCGGTACAAATTCATTAATTTCTACCTATAATATTGTCAGAACTGTTTTCCGGATTGAAACAAAAACATGAATCGTAATCGAGTTATTTATTTTCTCATTATTACCGTATTGGTTGGGTGCAGTACGGCAGGCAGGCATGCTTCGCATAACGTATTCCGGTATAATGAGTCAAAGGGTATTACCTCTCTCGATCCTGCGTTTGCTCGGACAATGCCGTCCATTTGGCCCGTTTCACAAATTTTCTGTGGTTTAGTGCAGCTCGATAGTGCACTTCAGGTGAAGCCTTGCGTTGCAAAAAGATGGTCCATCTCTGCCGATGGGCTGACCTATACCTTTAGTTTGCGTAATGACGTGTTTTTTCAGAACGATACCTGCTTTGTTGAGGGAAAAGGTCGAAGGGTTACTTCCAATGATTTTGTATATAGCATTGATAGGCTTGGACTAGAAGAGGTTGCAAGTCCTGGTGCTTGGATTCTCTCAAAAATTGATACATTGAAGGATGGAGAACCTGCTATTATTGCACAATCTGATACAGTTTTAGCGATTAGGCTCAGGGAACCATTTCCTGCTTTTTTGGGCTTACTCACTTCACCCTATTGTTCTGTAGTTCCTAGGGAGGCCATAGCCCGATATGGACGTGATTTTGGCCACCACCCAGTAGGTTGTGGTCCCTTTCAGTTGAAAGTGTGGCGCGATGGGGAGAAGCTTGTGCTTGTGAAGAATCCCAACTATTTTGAGGTCGATAAAAAGGGCATTCGGTTACCATACTTGGATGCAGTTTCCATCTCCTTTATTGGCGATAAGCAGTCTGAGTTTATGGAGTTTATCCTTGGTAATCTCGATTTTATCTCTGGAGTATCGAAAGCATCAAAGGATGAGTTGCTTACTAGAACTGGCCAGTTAAATCCTAAGTATGCTAACCGTGTGCAAATGGAGACAGGCCCATTTCTTAACACAGAATATCTAGGAGTGTTAGTCGATCCTTCCAAATTGCAGCCGCAGCAGTCTGTCTTGCTCAAAAAAGAATTTCGTCGAGCAATTGCGTTTGGTATAAACAAGGCTAAAATGATAACCTACCTGAGAAATGGTCTGGGCTATCCTGCAAACAGTGGATTTATACCTCAAGGTTTGCCTCCCTATAATCCTAATTTCCATGGATTGACCTATTGTCCTGACTCCACGTTAGCCATTCTGGCTCGAATGGGTTACCCACATGGGGATGGACTCCCAGCGGTTACGCTCACTACCACTGACGATTATCTCGATTTATGTGAATTTATTCAGCATGAGCTGAGTGTGCTTGGAATAAAGATTAATGTTGAGGTGGCAACTGGGGCCTCATACCGGCAAGCTGTGATGGACTCTCGCCTTCCGTTCTTTAGAGGTTCTTGGATTGCCGATTACGCTGATGCGGAGAGCTATTTGTCTCTTTTTTACTCTAAGAATTACTCTCCCTATGGGCCTAATTACACGCATTATTCTAACTCTCTCTACGACAAGCTATACGTTGCAGCACTCAAAACGGCAGATATTAAGTTGCGGTTTCGCTTTTATTCCAAAATGGATAGTATTATTACAAATGAAGCACCAGTAATTCCTCTTTTTTACGATAAGGCAGTTCGGTTTGTGAGGCTGGGTATTAAGGGAATGGCGCCGAACCCCATGAATATTCCGGTGTTTAAATATGTTCAAATAGGAAAGAAGTGATGATTGGATTGGTTGAAAGTGGTTCCACCAAAGCGCATTGGCTCTTTTTGGACGAAAAAAAGGTAGTGCATGAGGTTTTTACTGTTGGTCTAAACCCACACAGCGTCTCGCTCGACAGAATGAACAGTGAACTTGCTCTTGTTGTAAAAGGTATCCAAAAGTTGCCGACGATATCACACCTTTTCTTCTATGGCGCTGGTTGCCATGCACGATTGGGTGCACAGATAGTAGAAAATTTGCTAATCAACTATTTTTCAACCGCAATAATTACCGTAAAGTCAGACTTGGTTGCAGCTGGAATTTCAGTTTATGGGGAAGGAGAGGGTGTAGTTGGAATTTTGGGTACCGGTTCATCGTGTTGCTACTTTCGCCAGGGTGCTGTTGAATATGTTGCACCCTCGCTTGGCTACATTTTAGGAGATGAGGGAGGCGGTGCAAATTTAGGCAGAGAGCTACTTCGAGCATACTCCTACCATTTATTACCAGCTGAATTAAGTCGTGATTTTCTTGCCGCTTTTCCATCGGATAGGATAATTGCAGATCTTTACCAATCCTCAAACTCTGCAAGATATCTAGCCCAGTTTGTACCGTTTTTAGTCAGTAATATAGACCATCCATTCGTTCAGAATCTTGTTGGGACGGCATTTGGCCAATATCTTCGTATGCAAGTGCTTCCGATTTGTGAAAAGTCGAATAATAATAAAATTGGTATTGTTGGGTCGGTAGGTGCACTGTTTTCATCGATCCTAGAACCAATGATAAGGGAGTTGGGATTAGAACTCACCAAGGTAGTTCAGTACCCAATCACCTCTCTTGTGGAATATCATGCGCACTAAAGTTTCTCAAAAAGAAATCCTGAATTCTCAGAAAGCCCCTTGGCATATATTTCGCATTGCTCGGCGGAACGAGTTTCCTCTAGAAGTTGAAGCAATACGGAAAGCATCTTAAGAAGCTTAACCTCCCACAGCTTATTTTGGTTAAAGGTTACCAACTCAAGCGCATACTGGAAGTAGTTGTTAAATTTCTCAGACTTGTTTTGGTAAAAGTAAAATGTGCCCACCGCTGTGTATGCAAGCACTTTAGAAATTATGCTATCGGGCCCTTGGATTGATTCGAGCAAGTTTTCTAGTGACATTACCGATTCTATGGGAAGCGTATTGTTTTGCCCCCACTCCGAGATGACTTGAAGAATTAAGTATTCGGGAGGAAAGCCAATGGTTGATTCATCTTTAAAGCAGTGAAAAAATCTCTCTCCTTTTTTCATTACCTCATCTGCTAAAGAATACTCTTTGGCAATCAGCAAAATAAGTGCAATATTAATCTCAAACTCCGCCTTTCCCCACTTAGCATAGTCTGGACTTATTTTGTGAGCCATTTTTTGCATGGCAGGAATTGAGTCTGTGAACTCTTTATTAATTTTTCCTTCAGTAAGAAACTGGTGAAGGATTTGTGCACCTAGCCAGTGGGCAATTGTTGCTGGCTTTAAGCCTATATAAGGTGTTAGTTTTTTTATCTCGTCGATATATAGGTCTGACTTTGGTCGATCGAGCTGGTAGATTGAAGATAGTGCAAGAAGTGAGTTTCCAAAAATACGAGCTTCATTATCAACTTTGTGTTTCAGATACTCTTTGAGCATGGAGCTGAAGGATGTGGTAAGGTAATCCATGTCTACATAGCTCTCGAATAGCAATTCTTGGGCAATCGGATTTCTGGCAAATTCTGGAATTAATTGGTTTTGCATGTACTGGTCTTTTCTAAGTGCTTGTCCAACCTGACCATGAGCAATCGTGGCTCTAAGAGTATCGTAGGTTAGGTTAAAGAATGGCATCAGAGCACCGGTGTTCCTAGATCTGTAAGCCTCGTTAAATAGTAGTGAAATCAGTTGAGATTTTGTTTCGATATTAGAGTATGTATGGTCAATTTTTTCGAATAGAGAATAATTAACGCCATCATTTTCCTCAATTAATGAGCGAAGAATTAGGGTGCACCGCAGGTTGTCGTTGGCAATGGTAACGGCTGTACTTAAGGTCTTAAATTTGCTCTCTACAATCTCTTCGTCGATAATGCCAAATGATAGTAAATCTTGATATGCATCATAGTATTTGCCTGCCGTTTTTAGATTAATGGGGAAGAGTTTCTTTATTTCATTTTTTGAGGAAAGGTTTGGGTTTCTTCCGAACTCCTGCAAGCTAAGTATCGCATTAATTATATCTAACTTTTCATCGGCTAAGGGAGAATTGTAGATTTGACTTTTAAGGAATTCGTTCATGAGATCAAGACTACCAAGGCTAGCGTTTGTTTTATCCCAGCCTCCAGTGTTGATAAAAAGTTGAAGGTAGTATGGATAGGCCAGTGTGTGACGAAGGTTTATCTCCATGTCCTCCACTAAAATTTTTTTCTCTTGTACAGCATTTATTGTATGGTTTAGAATTTTTTGAATTTCAATTCGTGAAAGTGGGGGAATATTGGTGAGATTGTGCGAAAAGTTACCATTCTCTATTCCTAGCCAGCTATTTTCTCCATACTTTTCCTTGTGAAAAATTGGTAAAAAGTGACTTTCCCAAGTTGCATTTCTAGCTGTCATGATAAGCTTGAGGCCAGTTCCTATATGCTCGTCCACAGTGGCGGCAATTTGAATAAACAGCGATTGTAGTTTGGTTTCCGGTAGTCTGATTTCATCGAGGCCATCAATTACTACGATGACCTTTTTCTTGGTTCTGTTTTTTCCAATAAGTTCTGGAATTGTGGTGGTTGAATTGCCTGTGATGTGATGCATAAGCCAGTGCTTAAAGTCGCTGGCAAGGCCAATGCTCGACTCCAGCTTAGGGCCATTCAACAGGAGGTAAATTTTGTCGTCATCATTGTTCTTTTCCAACTCCTTTTCGACCCACTTTGCAATCATGGTTGACTTTCCAAAGCCACCAGGTCCAATAAATGCAGTGGCGGTATAGCTTGACCTAAGAAATAAGTCCAGCCGATCAGCAGTGAATTGACGCTCGATGGCAAAATTAAATCCAATTCCACATCGGCGTCGGATTATCGATAGCGTGTTGTTTGTTTCATCCGTGCATCGTTTCTTGGATGTAGCCCAAAGTTTCTCGTTGAATATTTCGGAAGCTGATTTTGCGCTGTTTTGTTTTAGGAATTCGTCCCAATTTTTGTATCCGCAATAGTTGCAAAGCGACTTAATGGTCTTAGTCGATGTCTGAGAATTCGATTTTAACAGTGCCCAAAAACGACGAATGGTGCTTTGGCTCACGATTTCCCCCGTTTCCTCCATTATTTTAAAAGAAAGCGAGGTGCAATCTTTTTGTGTGGCAATTTTTTTGCCAAAAGTTTCCTCGACTTTTAATCTAAGAGTATCAAGCATATATGCTTCAATAAAATAGTGAAGAACGAAGTTAATAAAAAAATTGTGTAGACATGAGTTAAATTATAAAAAATGACCATCGTGACCGATTGACAGAACTTTGCTCGCCATTTATTTTTGTCACACATATTTGTAAAGATGGAGAACGGGTTCTATAGTTGGTATGAAGATGTTTATAATCGCTGTGCGGAGCAAGGTGTTAATTGCTTGGGTGCATCGGAGCAAAACAACTTTGGCCAACTAGCAACCTCCCTGTTTGCTGGAAAACTTTCTTCACCAATGGTGGTAATTCGAATGACCAAAGCCTATGACTTTTCATTTAATGGGGCTTGGCCACGGTCATTTAAGGCCTTTCTTTATCGGCAGCAGAATTACCATCAAATTTTGCATGATCTTTATGGTGATTATCTTAATCCATTACTAATTAAGGAGCATCGAAACCTCGTTTCCTTTCTGGATGGACAAGTAACGGGTGAACGGGCAAATGCGAATAAACTTTTAGGAAACAAGTTAGATCTACTCCTGCGAGTTATACTACCAGATGCAGAGAATGCAATGTTTCCACATTTAGTAAAGGATATAATCAGGGGCGTATTTTTGTGGCAGCGTACCTATTTGTTGATTTTAGGTTGCGACACATTAAGGAATATAACCAGTGCGGGAATGGAGGTTGAAATAGTTCATGAAAGGGCTATTCCGCTTGGTTCTGGTTCTATATTATTCAAAGTTGCTCGAATCAGCTGTATGGGAGAGAGATGGTTCGTACCCGTACTGCCCGATTTTTCGGAGTTAGACATACTCCCGGCGCAACTGTTCACTCTTCGAAAGCAAGTAAACTCAACGCTTGCCGACCTTGAAATGACCCACGCATCAAAAAGGCTGATAAAACAACTTATGAAATCCTAACCCCTAACCCATATACCTATGTTTGCAGAAGCCTCAAAAAAAAGCCGCAGCTCAGTTTGCAAGTTGCACTTTTATAACGACAAGGGAATAGTTGTTGATACTCTTAGTGGATTTAAGGTAAATAATTCGTTAGTAACTGCGGAGGAGGCTTTTTTCATCAAAAAAGCGGTGAGTGTAACCATTACTTTTTGCGGTGATACTTACCAAAGTATTCTGGCCAGCCTTGAAATTCCATACAAGGAGTTCGTAAGCAATTTTGGTATTGGCCTTCGAGGAAATGAGGAAGGATATGCAGTGTTTAATATTGACTTGCCTGAATTTGAGCATGTTCCAAGTTTAGCGTTTGACGAGAGTAGCGAGATACCGTTGGGTCATGAGTTGCTATTCCTAGGTTACCAAGAGGGATTGCCATGTCAAACCATGAAAAAGGTATTTGTTTCTTCATCCTTTAAAAATGCATTTGGTCGCATGACCCTTGTTTTGGATGGAAACTTTGGTTACGGTAATTCTGGTGGACCAATTATCGACCCACATACTGGAAAGGTTATTGGTATTGTTAATCGTAGAATTACTGCCTCAGCAAAGTACTTCGAGCGGTTGATCAATACAGTCAACGAGAATATTAAAATGTTAAAAAAGATTGAAGGTCGATTTAGTATTGATGATGTTGACCCCATTCAAGTATTGGTAGTAAACCAAAACCAACTTAAACTATTAGCAAAAAACATTTATCTACATTCAAATAGTGCACAAGCCTTCGCTATTCTTCCTGAACCGTTGATTGGCTACTTTCAACGCTCGGAGGAGGACGTTAGCGTGAAGCAAAAAATCAAAATAACAGTTCTTGAAGAGATGTAAAGGCTTTAGCCCCCAAATGGGGGCTTTTTTATTATGTTGACAAATAGTTTAAAATATGTTTTATAGCTATGCACTCTATTAATGGTTTATGTTTTGATTGCTACATTTGCAGGATAAATGAAATTATTGGAGGGTTTAGCCATGGAGATAAAACGAATTGAAGAATTTATTCGGGAGATTGAACTTTTTCGCGGTCTAACCGATGAAGAGTTTGCAATTCTTGCCCAGAAGGTGGTTGAGAAAAGCTACAAGGTGGGAGAACTCCTTTTCCATGAAAATGGACGGAGGGAGGATATCTTTGTAATTAAAGAGGGCCGCGTGGAGTTGTTCAAAACCAATGCTTATGGTGTGGAAACGCGCTTGGCATATTTTGGAAAGGGTGACTTTTTGGGTGAAGGTTCTTGGGCCAGCGATTCACCACACTCAACTTCCTCAAGGGCGCTGGAACCTACCATAGTTTATAGTATTAATCGGGATTTTTTCTCAAATAATGCTTCTACATCCCTTAAGATTTTTTCCAACATTGCCAGAGTTATCTCACGTCGGATGCGAAATGCAAATGTCCGCATGGTATCCTCTGCTGCACAATACGAGTCGGGGAGAACTCGCAGAGAACATGACCTTCTTGGTGAGAGAGATGTCCCATTTGAATATTACTACGGCGTTCAAACTTTGCGCGCTCTTGAAAATTTCAATATTAGCGGTGTTACACTAAACTTTTATCCAGCGTTGATCGAGGCACTTGCTAAGGTTAAGCAGGCAGCTGCATTAGCTAATAATGAGTTAGGACTAATGGAGGATGATGTTACCAAAGCCATTGTTCAAGCTTGCGAGGAAATTTGTGACGGGAAATATCACTACCATTTTGTAGTGGATATGATTCAGGGAGGAGCAGGAACCTCTACCAATATGAATGCAAACGAGGTTATCGCTAACCGTGCGTTGGAAATACTGGGTCACGAAAAGGGCCAATACCAGTTTTGTCATCCCAATAATCACGTAAATCTTTCCCAATCGACAAACGACGCCTATCCAACTTCTGTTAAGATTGCACTCATCAGCAGTAATAAAAAGTTGGTGGAGGTTTTGAAACTTTTGATAGAATCATTTAGAAATAAGGCAACGGAATTTGCCCACATAATAAAAATGGGACGCACCCAGTTGCAGGATGCTGTTCCTATGACCCTGGGCCAAGGATTCGAGGCTTATGCAGTTACCCTATCTGAAGAAATTGAGCGTCTAGAACAAAATGTTAAGCTCTTTCTTGAGGTTAATATGGGCGCAACGGCAATAGGAACTGGCATAAATTCAGATCCCGACTACGCAGATATGGTAATTGCTCATCTCAGAACGGTTACTGGATTGCCAATTGTCAACTCACCAAACCTTGTGGAGGCGACTCAAGATACTGGGGCTTTTATAATGTATTCGGCTGCAGTTAAGAGATTGGCTGTGAAGTTGAGTAAAATTTGCAACGACCTTCGACTACTTTCGTCCGGACCAAGAACAGGTATAAATGAAATAAATTTGCCTCCCATGCAGCCTGGCTCTTCTATCATGCCTGGCAAAGTAAATCCTGTGATTCCAGAAGTAGTAAACCAAATTGCCTTTAAGGTAATTGGTAACGACCTAACGGTTACTCTTGCAGCAGAAGCTGGTCAGCTGGAACTCAATGTTATGGAGCCGGTGATAGTGCAAAGCATTTTTGAAAGCATCGAAATGCTTAAGAATGGGATGATGACCCTTAAGTATCGCTGCATTGATGGTATTACTGCTAACGAAGAGCGCTGCCGTGAGTTAGTTTACCACAGCATTGGACTGGTTACGGCACTTAACCCTTATCTGGGGTATGAAATTAGTACTATGTTGGCCAAAGAGGCACTTGCTTCTAACCGAAGCGTGTATGAGTTAGTTTTGGAAAAAAATCTGATGTCGAAGGAAGAGTTGGATAATGTTCTTGCTCCTGAAAATATGATTAAACCGCGCAAGATGACTCCAAAGAAATAAAGATAACCTAATAAACAAAAAATGGAGTGGCTTTTGCTACTCCATTTTTTTTAGTCCTCGTCGAGCGATTCTACAATTTTCTTTACCTCATCCTCGGTATGGCGCAGCTTTTCTTTGCATAACTTGATTAAAAAAGCCACGCGGTCAACGTAGGCAGACAGCTCATCCACGTCGAGCTCGTCACTTTCCATTTTTGCCATAATCACTTCAATCTCGGCAACGGCCTCCTTATAGGTAATGTTCTTTTTGGTCATAATGCCCTATTTATTTATTGGTAAAGTAAAGAAAAAAGTTGTTCCCTCACCTTGAGTGCTTGATACCCAAATTTCTCCACCTTGTTTTTCGATAAACTCCTTGCAAATAATTAGCCCAAGTCCGGTGCCCTCCTCTTCGTTGGTGCCCCTTGTAGTATAGTGAACATCTATCCTAAATAGTTTCTGTCTATCCTCTTCGCTCATTCCGATGCCTGAATCGGCTATGCTTACCTCAACCTGATCTGCTTTTTTTACTGTGGAAATGGCAACACGTCCGTTGGGTGGGGTAAATTTAATAGCGTTAGATATGAGGTTTCGGAGAACGGTATTTACCATTTCCCAATCGGCAAAAACTTGGTAACTTTCAATGGTTTCAACTTCAAGTGAAATACTCTTTGAAGCCGCATTCAGTTCCTGAAGGTTTATGTTTTGCGAGATGGCCTCGTTTATTGGGAAAGTGGTGGGGGTGAAAGGGATTTTTCCAGTTTGCGTTCTTGCCCACTGGAGAAGATTCTCCAACAGCTTATATAGCCTTTGTGAGGCGTCGTTGATTGTTTGGCCATAGGATACAACCTCCTGAGTTGACAAGCTTGCCGCATTTTCTTTAAGAAGTTCACTAAATCCCATAAGAGCATTAAACGGGTTCTTGAGGTCATGTGCAATTATGGAGAAGAACTTGTCTTTTGTTTGGTTCAGAGTGATGAGTTCTGACTCCGATTTTGCCAACTTTTCATTGGTGGAGTTCACCAAATCGAAGCGCTCTTGAAGCAGAACTGTCTTTTGCTTTTTTAGGCGATTAGCTCTCAGCAATACAAACCCAAACGCAATGAGAACAAGCGATATGCTCACTAAGAATATTCTAAGATACCTTTGTTGACGAAGTTCAGATTCTTGTAATAGAGCCTCTTTGCGCAAAATTTCAATTTCGTTCTCGATTTTCTGAATGTCCGATTTTTTTCGGTCAAGCTCCATGGTGAGCCTTGCATCCATTAACTCTTCAGAAGTCTTTGTTTTGGCAATACTATCCTGATATTGGGAAAAGGCAATGTAGTTGCTGAGAGCCTGCTTAAGGTCGTTATTCTTTAGGGAAAGGTTATACAGTGCAAAATAGGTGTTTTTTAGGTGTTCGAAATTTCGGGTAGCAATACCCAACACTAAGCTTGCCTTAAGTGCAGAATCAGCTTTACTGGTTAGATTTTGTGCAAGGTATATTTCACCAATCTTACGGTAGCACAACCCTTCTGCAAGTTTATTCCCCGTGACTTGGTTTATTTTTGATGCAATGTAGAAATTGGTCAACGCTTCATTACGCTTATTTTGAGCTAGATAAAAGTTGCCAAGGTTGTTTCTGACAATGGCAAGCCCCTTGTCATCACGGTTACTTTGATAAAGAATCAATGCTTTTGAAAAGTTGCTTTCGGCCTCACGATTGTTGCCTAGCATTTGGTAGGCCGTCGCAATGCTGTTGAGCGACCGAGCCTTCAATGTATTATCTTTTGCTTTTTCGCGGTAAGAGAGGGCCTTCTTATAGCTGTCTAAGGCTTCTTTATATCTTTTTACATCGAAGTATGCATTGCCTAGATGGGTGTATGCATCTCCAATTTCGATGGAGGATCCAGACTGCAATCGTTCTTCTAATGCCTGGGAAAAGTAGTTAAGGGCTTTTCCATTAAGACCAAGGTTACGGTATAATAATCCAATACTTGTTAGGCTACTGGCAATCTCTGCCTTGTTTTTCATTTGCTGCCTTAGCTCCAGTGCTGAGAGATAGCTTTCAAGTGCGTCGGCGTATTCAGTTCTTTGCAAAAAGATGTTTCCACGTAGGGTGTATGTTTTAGCTAACCCAAGAGTGTCAAAGTTCTTCTCTCTAATGGAGAGTGCTGAATCAAGAAGTATTTGAGCTTTATTGCCTTGCTGTTTCTCCTTGAAGCAGAGAGCTAGATTTTCAAATAGCACTGCCTTTATGTCCGGCTGACCAGCCTCAGTTGGAATGGTTGTTAATCCCATTCTATAGGCGGTAATGGCAGAGTCTTGTTGTCCAAACCTAAAATATATGCTCCCCTTTAGGTTAAGTGTAGTGGGTAACCATTGTGGTGCATGTTGTCTTGCCTCAGCAATAGCTTGTTCTATTGAGGTTATGGCATTGTTGAGTTGACCTAAATCTCTACTGCACAAGGCTTGATTAGCCAATCCACGAATGATGATATTGTGGTTGTTTTGGGTATTACCTATTGTAGTGGCTTGAGAAAAGGCAACCATTGCCTTGGTGAAGTTGGCCTCGCTCCAGTACTCGCCTCCAATTTGTAAAAGCACGTCGGCCTTCAGCGTGTCGTTTCCTGAAGACTTTGCTACCGAAAGAGCATCACCCAACTTGCTCATTGCTTTTTCACTTTCCCCTTGTTTTTGGAGGAAAACCCCATATTGCATCAGCGCAATTACCTGATAGGCTTTGTGTCCAATTTTTTTTGATTGTTTTATTGCTGTAGTATAGTCGTCAGTGGCCTCCTTGTTGTGTTCCAATTTGGCTTCCGATATCGCCCTCACAAGATGGAGCAATGTAGATGATTGGTCCGAATGAGTTGAGCTGGTTAACTTGAGGGTTGTGGTTTCAATTAGGGTGGCAGCCTTTTTTTGCGAAAAAGTTGAGTTTACATCTGTTATTCTGCCAAAAAGTGTTAGCAATGAATCACTTGTGCTTTTTTGCGCGCTAGCATTAAGTGATAGGCAAAGCATTAAGATTGCAAGACTTGAGATGAACGAGGATGGTAATCTTTTTTTCATTTGGTTTGGCGTCGAATATTGCTGTCAGTTTTTCTAAATGATCATTTACCTTCCTAGATGCTGGCTCCAATCTATGTCCAATCGCGAAATTGAATTCAAATACCTCATGATTCCATCGGCCTCAATCATAATGTTTTCCAGATAGGAGTTTTTGAAAGGTATTTCAATAGTTATTGCAAACATTGTGTAGGCAATGTAAGGTGTTCAATACGATCAGAATAAAATGATTTAAGATCATTAATCGTTGAAATATTGTCAATTTCTTAATATATGCAGGAGCCTTGAAAACAATAGATGCAGGGCTATGATATCTCTTTTTCTAATTTGGCTGGAAGCGTAAAAAAGAAGGTGGTTCCTTTTCCAACTTGACTCTCCACCCAAATTGTTCCCAAATTTTTGTTGATAAATTCTTTGCAAATGATAAGGCCAAGTCCGGTGCCTTTTTCGTTCCAGGTGCCATGCGTGCTGTTTGAAGATTCTAGGGAAAATAATTCAGGAATCTTATCCTTTTCGATACCGATGCCGTTGTCGGTAACAGCAACTTCAACTTGATTGTTGAGAACCTTAGTGGCAATCCATATTTTTCCTCCAGGTTGGGTGAATTTAATAGCATTACTCAACAGGTTTCTAAGAACTGTACCAACTAACGTTTTATCTGCATAAGCGTAGGTAGAATCTTGTGACAGCAACTGGGCTGATATTTTCTTTCTCTGGAGAAGGTTAGCCTGAATATCAATCTCTTCACGAATTAGATGGTCGATGAGGAAGTATTCAGGGGCGAATGGAATTTTGCCAGTTTGCGTGCGTGACCATTCCAGTAAGTTTTCTATCAACAGGAAGAGTTTCTCTGCTGAATCATAAAGTGCCTTGCTGTATTCTTTAACGTCAGCCAACTTTTCCTCTTCAGCACTGGTGGCAAGAATATCGCTAAAGCCCAAAAGGGCGTTGAATGGATTCTTTAAGTCGTGAGCAATTATGGAAAAGAATTTATCTTTAGTTGCATTTAGTTGTTTGAGGTTTGCTTCAGATTCCTGCAGACGTTGATTAGCTCTTTCCATTTCACCGTTGGCAGCGGAGAGTAGTTTGTTGTTCTTCTTTTTCATCCGAAGATTGCTGAAAAGGGCTATTCCTAACAAAAGGGCAAGAAGGAGAGATATTATTAACGCATGTTGGAAAATTGCCTGCCTGTCGAGGTCCAGATTTTTTATCTGGTTGTCTTTTTTCAGAATGTTTATTTCATTTTCTTTTGCCTCCAAGTCAAATTTGGCTTGAACCTCTAACAACTTTTCGTTAGACTTTCGGCTGTAGAGGCTATCTTTAAGAATAATTTCCTTGGATTGGTATTCAAAAGCCTGCTTGTAATTTCCCATTTTCGCCTTAAGCTTCGAAAGAATCTGATAGCTTTCTTCCTGTATGTCAGTGGCCTTGATTGCAATGGCACTGTTCAGGGCTTCAAATACGTATTTGTGGCTTAGGTTGAACTGTTTTTTTGCGAAAAATACATTGGCTAAATTGTTTTTGGTATTGGCGATGCTGTATGCATCGTTAATTTCTTGCGAAAGTTTCAACGACGCAAAATAATGAGTTTCTGCTTTATCAAGCTGGTCGATTCGGGCATAAAGATAGCCAAGGTTGTTCAATGAAGTTGCCTGACCGTTTATGTCTTTCATCTCTTTAGCAATTTCGAGCGACCGTGTGTAGTATTCTAATGCCTTAGAATTGTTGTGCTTGTCGTTGTATATTATACCAATGTTGTTCAGGGCAATAGAGACTCCATACTTATTGCCCATCTTTTGAAATGCTTCAAGTGCTCGCTGGTAATGTTCAAGAGCTAGGTCTAGGTTCTGCATCTGTTCGTGAATGTTACCTATACTGTTATGAATGTTACCCGAATATTGACTGAGGTTGTTGGCGTAGAGTATGTTTAAGGCAGATATGTAATATTCAAGTGCCTTGTTGGGTGTTCCCAAATCCGAATAAACTGTGCCGATGCTGCTAATATAATTTGCCTCTGAGCGATAGTTGCTAAGTTCTCCCTCAATTGATGCTGCCTTTCGATAATAATCAATAGCCTTGATATACTCCTTTTTGTCTAGAAAGAGCAGGGCCAAATTGTTGTAAATCGAAGCAACTTTGCCTTTCTGTCCTTTCGCACTTCGTATTGCAAGCGATTTTTGGTAGTAGCTGATGGCGCCGTTGGAGTCACCTGTAATTGACAGGATGTTAGCCATTGCGTTTTGAGCGTCACTTAAGAGTAGCTGATCGTCATTGTTTTGAGCGACGGTTGCAGATTCTTGTGCGTAGTATAGACTTGAATCGACATTGATATACCAGTAATACTTCGAAAGATTGATGAGTGCTTGAACTTTTATGCTTGGCGTTGTTGCATTGTTAAGTTGCAGCAAAAGACTGTCAGGAGGCTGGGCCTTTCCCGTCCCCGCAAAAGCAGCCACTACTATGGCAATAATGCAAATGTTTTTTATGACAGCCATGGAAAACCCAAATCTTGAACTGTTAAAAGTAAAAAAAATGCTGGATAATAGGAAAAATAAGCGGCGTTGTATTAATTGCTAAACCTATTTGTTGTTGGATTTCATTACTTTACTTGTAATGATTCCGTCGATAAAGGTTGTCTCCAGAATTTCGTCTGATTCAACTATGGCTACCGATTTTACCGCTTTCCCCTTGATTCGAGTTATGGAGAAGCCTTTCCGGAGGAGATTGTTCGGGTGCATGTTTGTGATGATAAGTGATCGGGTATGCAGTAGCTTATGCTCAGTAAGTATTGTTTGACCTAATTGATGAGTAAGTTCGTTTTTAATCCTGCATAACGACTTGTTTTTCTCCTCAAAAATGGTCACAGGAGCCCTTTTAGCAAACAGTTGGAACGCATTTACCCGCAGCGCTTCTTTGCGGAGTTTTTGATCAACGCTACTCTTAATTTCCATGGCAATGCGTTCAACCTTTCGCTGTTTTAGAACGATGAGATTCTGAATTTTCCTAAAATTTTGGACGTGCTGCCTAAGGTTATCGTTCGCGATTTCAAAAAAGGACTCAAGGTAGTCAGCAACCCAATTTCCAAACTGAGAGAATTTTTGGTCAGCTTCTACCATGGTGGATAGAATAAGCTCGGCTGCTGCTGTTGGTGTCTTAACAGATGTATGGGAAACCATGTCAGCAATGGAGATATCCTTGGTGTGTCCAATTCCGGTGATAACCGGCAAAGGCATTTGTGCAAGGTGTAGCGAAAGCCAGTAAGAGTCGAAGCAGGAGAGGTCGGCTTGCGCACCACCGCCTCTTATGAGAACAATAGCATCAAATTTATCTCTTTCCTCAAAAATATTTTCTAGTGCTTTCAGAATAGATGGTTCTGCATCTTTACCCTGCATAATGGCGCCGAAGAGCGAAGTTTTGATGTAAAAGCCATGTGCATTGGACAGTAACTGGTGCATAAAGTCTTGGTATCCGGCCGATTTCTCTGATGCAATAACAGCTAATCGTTGAGGTATTTCAGGGAAAGGCAGCTGCTTGTTCATGTCAAAAACCCCGTCATCGATAAGTTGCTGAATGGTTTGTTGCCGCTGCAACTCTAACTCCCCTATGGTGTAAGTTGGGTCTATGTCCATTACTTTAAGCGAAAGGCCATAAATTTCATGAAACTCAACGGTTGCCCGAATTAGAATTTTCATTCCCTCTGCCAGTGGCCGTCCGGTTGTCATTTCGAAATAGGGACGAAGCATTCGAAAAGTGGCTGCCCAAATGGTGGCTGAGGCCTTCGCTTTGATTGATGCGCTTCGGTCATCTTTCTGGATAAGTTCAAGGTAACAATGTCCTGATGCGCTAATTTTTATTTCGCTTATTTCAGCGATTACCCAAGCAGATTCCGGAAATCGTTCCTCCATTGCTTGCCGAATTTGCTGATTCAGCTCATAGAGTGATATGTGCTTGGGTTGGCTCATCTATTATTAATGTTTCACAAGTTTCTTTGTCCACCTACAATCCCCACACTCAACGTCCACGATGTATATACTAGTTGGTAAATCTTTGCTAACGGTTAGGATGGTTGGGATTCCTTGAGAAACGGAAATTGTTTGCGATAGAATTTCTTTTCCTTCAAGGGTATATAGGTTAACAATTGCAGTTGGACTTGTTGGATGGCTCAGGGTGATGTAAATTTCATCAAAAAATGGGTTGGGATGAATCTCAAGGTTTTGGCATTTATCCCCATCTTGGCTATTAAGCAGTAGTTTAAAGGCTACATCCATATTGGGAATGCCAAATCCAATGATATTGTTGGGTGCATTGTATTGGCTGCCGCTTCCTATGATTGCACTTCTTAACTCTTGGGCAGATGCAGAGGGAAATGCTTGCCACAAACAAGCTGATATTCCAGCAATTACAGGTGTGGCAAACGAGGTTCCACTTCCAACTCGGATGGTTCCATCGCCATCTACAACGGGAATGTTTGCTCCAAGAGCAGCAACTTCGGGCTTTACTCTTCCATCAGCAGATGGTCCATAGGAGGAGAAGCTCGCAGGTGATAAGCTGCTATTTACTGCTCCAACGGCCAGTATGCCATAGCTGTCGGCAGGAGCATCAAGGTGCTTCCATTCAAGGTTGCCTTCGTTACCTGCCGCATCTATAACGAGAATTCCCTTTGAAGCAGCCATGGAGCATGCCCGCGAAATAGGTGTTGTATTCCCATTTAAATCGCTGTAGGTATGATTTTGAGAAGCAACATCAAAGGTGGTATAGCCCAGCGAGCTAGTGATGACATCGGCACCTGCGCTATCGGCAAATTCAGCCGCCGCGGCCCACGTATACTCTTCAATAATTTGTTCACTCTGAACATTTTCGCTACGAAGCAATAGATAGCTGGCGAGGGGAGCCGTCCCAACAAAGGTGTTAGGATCGTTCGATGCCATTAATGAAAGCACATTTGTACCATGTTCACTTTCCTCAAATATATCTCCCCCAGAAGTCACGAAATCTTTGCTCGCCACAATTCTACCCCCAGTAAAGGATGGTTGTATTTCGACTGCTTGGTTAGCATGGAAAAATCCGGCATCTATTACAGCTATTATCATTCCATTGCCTTTAAAGCCGAGGCTGTGAAGGGAAATGCCATTTACCATATTGATGGCTTCAAAACCATATCCGTATTCGCTGGTTGACGCTTGCTCCGTGAATTGCTGGGATACTTTCGGCAAATAGCCAAAATCACTGGAGGAAGAGGCAACAGTGGAATCAAAAATGAGCCTTACTTGGGAAACCATGGAAAGTTGTTCTATTTTTTCTAATTGAATTGGCGATGCCTCTACCACTATACCGTTGAGCCATTTAAGTTGCTGCCTTATGGTTGATCCTGTTAGCTCAATGCTATCCAAATACTGTTTGCTTACTGGCAGGTCTTCTGTCGTAACGGCGATGTTCTGCTTTATCCTCCTTGCAATTGCCCGGTTGCTTAAAAATTCTTCCGGATGATTAACCGAGTAGTTGGTGCCAAACTTATCTGTAAAGCCAACCCAGTATAGGTTTTGGCTGAAAGCTCCACCTGCTAGTCCAAGACTGATGGCAATCAGAAGAATAAATGTGTAGATTTTCATTAATATCCCATTTGCTCCAATGTATTTTCTGGTGTAGGTTCTTCGAACCTACCGGCATTCTTTTCGAGGTCGAGAAGTTGCTTGGTTTGCTCAAGATCAAGGGAGTCCTTGTTTGTTGCAACACCGTTGAGGAATGTAACAACTTTTGTCACATTCCCATCTTGATTGTAAAAAGTCCAAGCGCCATCCTTGAGCCCATCTTTATATAAGCCAGTGGAGATTGGTTTTCCATTTGTGCCAAACATTTTCATTAATCCATTTAACTTGCCATCTTGGAATGTGCCAATGTATTTTTGCTTCCCATTTGGATAATAAACCGTCCAACTGCCGGTTGGAACACCATTAACAAATTCTTTTTCTTCCATCAGTGTTCCTGTTTTGTAGTATTTGGAAGTTTTACCGTTGGTTTTACCATTAGTGTAGTTTTCAACCATTACAAGAACAGAATCCTCGGAATAGTATTTCCAAATGCCATCTTTCTTTTCGCCAATGAATGCCCCTTGTGCTGCTATTTTTCCGTTTTTGTGAAAGTAGGAAGCGTGTGATGATCTTCCTTCCTTATCAAAAACAACCATCACTTTAGTCTCACCCGAATCATAAAACCTCGTAAGTGTGTCTATCGGGGTGTTGTTTTTGAATTTGGCAACGTATGCCTTGTTTCCGTTTTTATAGTATTTAATCCAGACCCCTTGTTTTCGACCCTGCGAATCCCACTTGTTGGTATTGGGATTTTCTACTTGTGCAAAAGTTAATGAATGGCATATTACTGTGGATACCAGCAGGAAGAGAAGTTTTTTCATGGTGTAAAATTCTGTTGTAGTTTTTACGAATTTAATAAAGGTATTACAAATAGCAAAAGGGTTCCTTTTTTGGGGAACCCTTTCGTCTGTTATTTATGGCAGAATTACTTTACTTCTTCAAAGTCAACGTCAGTCACCTCTTCGTTTCCTGCTTTTTGACCACCACCAGTGCTTTCACCAGCGTTTGCATCAGGTCCAGGTCCTTGTGATGATTGTTGGCTTGCCTTATAAAGATCTTCGCTAGCAGCTTGCCAAAGGGTATTCAACTCCTCTGAAGCCTTATCGAGCCTTTCAATGTTCTGGCTTTTGTGGGCCTCTTTAAGCTCGTTGAGTGCAGCCTCAATGGGTGCCTTCTTGTCAGCTGGCAGCTTGTCGCCAAATTCTTTCAGCTGCTTATCTGTTTGGAAAATTAAACTGTCGGCAGCGTTAAACTTGTCAACCGTTTCGCGAGCCTTCTTGTCGGACTCCTCGTTGGCTTTTGCTTCCTCTCTCATTTTCTTGATTTCGTCGTCGGTCAATCCAGAGGAGGCTTCAATTCTAATCTTCTGCTCCTTGCCAGTTCCCTTGTCCTTTGCAGTAACGTGGAGAATACCGTTTGCATCAATGTCGAAAATAACTTCAACTTGGGGAATACCACGCTGGGCAGGTGGGATACCGTCGAGATGGAACCTTCCAATAGTTTTGTTGTCCTTGGCCATTGGTCTTTCTCCCTGCAGCACGTGAATTTCCACTGTAGGCTGGTTGTCGGCCGCCGTGGTAAAGGTTTCCGATTTGCGAGTAGGTATGGTCGTGTTCGACTCTATCAACTTGGTGAAGACTCCTCCAAGGGTTTCAATACCAAGAGATAACGGTGTAACATCTAGTAGGAGAACATCCTTTACCTCACCGGTAAGAACGCCGCCTTGGATGGCAGCACCAACAGCAACCACCTCGTCAGGGTTTACACCCTTAGATGGAGTTTTGCCAAAGAATTGCTCCACAATCTGCTGAATGGCAGGAATACGCGTCGAACCACCCACTAGAATAACTTCGTTGATATCGGATGTAGATAGTCCTGCATCGGAAAGTGCTTTCTTACATGGCTCAATGGTTGCGTGGATGAGCTTATCGGCTAACTGTTCAAATTGAGCACGAGTAAGCGTTTTAACCAAGTGTTTTGGTATTCCGTCAACCGGCATGATGTAGGGCAAGTTGATTTCAGTGGAGGAGGAGCTGGAAAGTTCAATTTTTGCCTTCTCAGCAGCTTCTTTCAAGCGCTGTAATGCCATCGGATCCTTCCTTAAATCCAACCCTTCTTCTTTCAGGAAACTTTCGGCAAGCCAATCAATAATTACGTGGTCGAAGTCGTCACCGCCAAGGTGTGTATCGCCATTTGTAGATCTAACCTCAAAAACGCCCTCTCCAAGTTCAAGAATGGAGATATCGAAGGTTCCACCACCAAGGTCGAACACAGCAATCTTCATATCGGTAGCCTTCTTGTCGAGTCCATAAGCAAGTGCAGCGGCAGTTGGTTCGTTGATAATACGACGAACCTTAAGCCCGGAAATTTCACCAGCCTCCTTTGTTGCCTGACGTTGAGAATCGCTGAAGTAGGCTGGCACCGTGATTACAGCTTCTGTAACTTCCTGTCCAAGATAGTCTTCTGCCGTTTTCTTCATCTTTTGAAGAATCATTGCAGAAATTTCCTGAGGAGAGTATTTTCTGTCGTCAATCTGAACGCGAGGGGTGTTATTTTCACCCTTAACTACCACGTAGGAAACACGATTGATCTCCTTTTGAACTTTGTCGAAAGTTTCTCCCATAAATCTTTTTATGGAGAAGATTGTTTTCTTCGGGTTCGTTATGGCTTGGCGTTTCGCAGGATCGCCTATTTTTCGTTCACCATTTTCAACAAATGCAACCATCGAAGGGGTGGTGCGCTTTCCCTCACTGTTTGGAATAACCACTGGCTCGTTACCCTCCATTACAGCAACGCAGGAGTTGGTTGTCCCGAGGTCTATACCAATAATTTTACCCATTTTCTTTACTATTTTATGTTTATAACTTTTGTCGTTATCCATCATTTTACAATCATTGTGCCATTGGGCTAATATGACAAGAATAATTTGCTGATGTCAGAGAATGAGCCATAAAGTGATCGGTCCATGGCTGCATATGGTGACAATACGTCAGTTTTTTGTTAGTCAAACAGAGCTATGATGTGTGTTTTGGCATTATTCTTATTCTTTGTAGCTTTGTCATTGCAATTCTCCTGCAGTAAAGCAGGTGAACTTATTATATGTAGCGTATGTCATTAGAAGGAAAAGTTCGTGTTGTAACCACACATGTTCTTCAAGAGATGAAGTTGCGTGGTGAAAGAATCGCCATGCTTACTGCATACGATTATTCCATGGCCCGTATTCTCGACGAGTCAGGTATTGACGTGGTGCTGGTTGGCGATTCCGCTTCCAACGTTATGGCTGGGCATATATCCACCCTGCCAATAACCCTCGATCAGATGATTTACCATGCATCAGGCGTGGTTAGAGCCGTGAAGCGAGCTCTGGTTGTGGTTGATTTACCCTTTGGAACATATCAGGGAAACTCTAAGGAGGCCTTGGCCTCAAGCATCAGAATTATGAAAGAGAGTGCGGCTGATGCTGTTAAGCTAGAGGGCGGCAGTGAGGTTATTGAGTCGGTTACTCGAATTCTATCGGCTGGAATACCAATAATGGGCCACCTTGGCTTAACTCCACAGTCGATCCACAAGTTTGGAACCTATGCTGTGCGAGCAAAGGAGGATGCCGAAGCGGAGAAGCTGCTAAGCGATGCACACCTTCTTGAGGAGGCAGGGTGCTTTGCCCTTGTGCTTGAGAAAATTCCCGCGACTCTTGCAGAGAGGGTGGCACAGGAACTTAAAATTCCCGTTATTGGTATTGGGGCAGGTGGTAATGTGGATGGACAGGTGCTAGTAACACACGATATGCTTGGTATTACACAAGAATTTTCACCACGTTTCTTACGCCGATACCACAACCTTTTTGCAGAAATGCAAGGAGCGTTCCGAAACTACATCCAAGATGTGAAGAGTAATGATTTCCCTAACGAAAAGGAGCAATACTAGATGGCCTTTTCTGCAGAAGATATCTTATGGGAAGATAACCATATTATTGCGGTCAACAAAAAGGCAGGACAGCTTGTACAAGCTGACCCGTCTGGGGATTTAGCTCTGGAAGATGAGCTGAAAGACTTTATAAAGAATCGGGATAATAAGCCTGGAAATGTTTTTCTGGGAGTAACCCACCGCATTGATAGACCAGTTAGTGGCGTTGTTCTGTTTGCCAAAACTAGCAAAGCCCTCACTCGCATCAATGCACTGTTTAAAGAGGGTACAATTAAGAAGACCTACTGGGCTGTAGTAAAAAATAGACCACCAGCCGCTACGGAACTCTTAGTGCATTATTTAGTACGCGATACTAAAAAGAATAAAACGGTTGCGCACCAATATCCCCGCAACGATGCAAAGGAAGCTCGTTTAACCTACAGAGTTATTGGGCAGTCGGTCAACTACGTTTTTTTAGAAATAGACCTTCTAACTGGCCGACACCATCAAATTCGAAGTCAACTATCAAAAATTGGATGCCCAATTAAGGGTGACTTGAAGTATGGATTTCCACGCTCCAACCCTGATGGAGGCATCTGCCTTCACTCTCGCCAGCTGGAGTTTGAGCATCCAGTAAAGAAAGAACTCGTGACCATCAATGCACCCGTGCCGTTCGACACTCTTTGGGGTGAGTTTGTCAAAGCGATCAAACCATAACTCAAAAATGAGGTATTTGAAGTAAGTCATCCTGCTCTTTACTTCACAATTTGAGTAAATTTAAGAGTTTACCAATGGTTACGATTGCAATCTCTTGAGTTAGTGCTATGGAAAAGCTACTGCTTGTTTTTGAGTCAGATGTTGAGAGCTTAAAGCAGCTCAAAACACTACTAAGCGCTAATTTCAAGCAGTATGAAATCAATCTTTGCAGCCGAGGTGAGGATGCTTTGCTCTCGGCCATAGAGAATCAGCCGTTGGCCGTGATGGTCGACAGCCATTTTAATGGTATGGGGGGCTATTCTGTGATTAGGAGTCTTAAGAATAGCGAATTTACCAAGAACATACCAGTTTTTCTCTTTCATGACTTTCTTGACCAAGACACTGTTCACTTAGCCTTGGAGTTAGGTACCAACGTTTTTTTTCGCAAACCGATTGACCCCATCGAGTTTATTCCTCGCCTTCAGGCCCAACTTAGAGGAGCTCTTGACATTAAAGAGTTGAGGGCAGCCTCGCAGCGGTTGAATGATTTTGCTGCTGCTGCTACCAACGCTGGAAATTCAGTGTTAATGGTAAATGCTATGGGTTTCATTGAATGGGTTAATGGGGGCTTTGAAAAATTGTATGGTTGCAACCTAGGGGAGTTCAAAACACGCTTTGGCGAAAATCTTTTTTCTAGAGATCTTTCCCCCGAAACGGTTGCTGCCTTTATGCGATGCAAGGAAAAGGGAGAGTATGTTACCTACTTTAACACTTGGCGCATGGAGGACGGCACGGTGAAGGATATTCAAACCTCCCTGTCACCCGTTTACGATCACTGGGGTAATTTCTTTAAGATTATTTGCATTGAAACAGATGTTTCTGATTTAAAGTTGGTTGAAAGAGAACTTGAAGTGAAACACGCTCATATTACTGAGGCGAATAGACTTCTTGAGCATCAGCGAGCTGAAATCGAACAGCAAAAGCAATTCATTGAGGATGAAAAAAGGAAATCGGAAGAGTTGCTCCGGAATATTCTGCCAATGGAAATTGCGCGGCAGCTCACCAAAAAGGGGGTTGCAAAGCCAAAAGCGTTTAAGGATGCTTCAGTACTTTTTACCGACTTTGTAGGTTTTTCCAACTTATCAAGGACATACGATACGCTGCAGCTCATCGAAATACTGGATCAATACTTCCAGAAGTTTGAGGATATTAGCGATGGTCACTTTTTGGAAAAAATAAAAACAATTGGCGATGCCTACATGTGTGCTGGCGGTTTACCTAGAACCAATAAATCACATGCTTTCGATACAGTTTTAGCGGCCTTGGAGATTAAAAAATATGTGCAGGATATGGTTACAGCTGATATTGAGCAGGGGAAGATGCCTTGGTCTATTCGAATTGGCATCCATTCTGGCGAAGTAATTGCTGGGGTTATTGGGCGAAAGAAATTTGCCTACGATATCTGGGGCGATACCGTGAATGTAGCCAGCAGGATGCAGGAAGCCTCCATTCCCGGGAAAATAAATATTTCGGAAACTACCTACGAAAAAATAAAGGATTACTTTGTTTGTATTCCGAGGGGGGAAATGCCTCTCAAAAATATTGGATCCTTAAATATGTATTTTGTAGAAAGAATCCTTCCTGAAATGAGCGAAGATGCCGACGGAATTTTCCCCAACGCTCAGTTCAAAAAGATACTTTCAACTTATTAATCTTCACTTATTAAGTTAAAGTCGAAACTTAATGGCAGCAAGGATTTTATATTTGAAACTCGTTGTATGGCATTGGTTCCGTGCATGATTACCTCGATGGGAGTGTTGTAGCGATTTTGTGTTTCGAGCAAAACTTGCCGGCAAGCGCCACATGGGTACACTGGATTCTCATTGTAGATTCCTTTATACATCGAGCTAACGGCAATGGCTTTAACAGGTTGATCGGGATAAAGAGCGTTGGCCTGAAATATGGCTACGCGTTCGGCGCAAAGTCCTGATGGATAGGCCACGTTTTCCTGATTATTGCCAGTGACTATGGTTCCATCTGCGAGCAATACCGCCGCTCCAACTTTAAACTTGGAATATGGGGCGTAGGCTTTTAAGGCAACTTTTTTTGCCTTTTCGACAAGAACCTGATATTCTGGCGTTAACTCGGTTAAGTTTTCGTATTCGAAAAATTTTACTGAAATTTCTACCTCTTTCATTTTTTCTATTGCTAGTTTTGCAGGTAAACACAAACCTACTCAAAATTTTATAAATGTAAAACCCCTCTTTAATAATGATTTGCAAAAGTTGTTCAAAAAAAGGGATTGCAAATTTGGAAAAAAAAATGAAGCGAAGCCTGTTTTTGTTTATAGTATTTTTTACTTTTTCTGTTTCGGGTTATGCACAAAGTGGTAAACAATATTCAAGAGAAGACTATATTCTGGCATACAAAGATTTGGCAGTTAGGCAAATGAAGCAAAGTGGTGTGCCAGCTAGTATCATTTTGGCTCAGGGTATGCTGGAGTCTGATAATGGAAATAGCACACTAGCTCTAGAGGCGAATAACCATTTTGGTATAAAATGTCATGACAATTGGCGCGGAGCTACAATCTATCACGACGATGATAGGAGAAATGAGTGTTTCAGAAAATATAGAAAGCCAGAGGAATCGTTTATCGATCATTCTGACTTTTTGCGTGACACCAGAAGGTATGCCTTTTTGTTTGACCTAGCACCCACTGATTACAAAGGTTGGGCTAGGGGATTGCACAAGGCAGGTTATGCTACTAACCCTGACTATGCCAACATGCTCATTAAAATTATTGAAGATAATAAACTCTACCTTCTCGATAGAGGTGTAGATATTCAGGTTGCATCGCATCATGGTAAGAAATCCCATGTTGATGACAACTCCTATTTTGTTGATATTTACAAACAACATAGAGTAAGCGAGACAAATGGTGTGAAGTATGTGGTGGCGAAAGAGGGTGATTCGTTTGAAAGCTTAGCTAAGGAGTTGGAGATGATGCGGTGGCAACTATTTAAATACAACGATTTGCCAAAAGATGCCACTATAACAAGCGGAGAGGTGCTTTACGTTAAGCCAAAGCGCAGAAGTGCATCGCGGGAATACCCAACTCATATCGTTGACAGTAGTGAAACGCTTCAGCAAATTTCACAGCAGTATGCAGTAAAGCTTAAAATGCTCTATAAACGCAATGGCCTTAAGCCGGGGGAAGAGCCAATTGCTGGTCAAAAAATTTACATGAGAGGATGGAAGCCCGGCGTGAAAAAAGGCTGGCTCTTTTAAGAAAATCGATAGATTTCAATGTTTTTAAATCCGCGAAGGAATTCTTCAGTTGTCATTCGCTTTTTGCCTGCCAGCTGGATCTCATTAATATAGATTGCTCCGTCACTGGTGAGCACTTGAAGGTATGTTTTACCATCAGATACAATGCTCCCCGGTGTTCCCGCTATTTCGGAGGTGGAGCAATGAGCCATAAAAATTTTGACTGGAATTTCCTCATTTGTGGCGCTGGATACAAGTGCTGCCCAGGCTGCAGGGTAAGGACTTAATCCTCGAATGAGATTAAATATGGTTGCACTTGAATTTGCCCATTCTATCCTACAATCGTCTTTAAATATTTTTGGTGCGCCATTAGGCTCGTTTTTCTGAGAAGGTGGCTGATCGATTGCTAACACCGAATTAGCGGCAAGAGCGTCAAGAGTCTTAACTACCAGCTTTGCCCCCGAGGCCATCAACCTGTCATGCAGTTCACCAGCGGTTTCGTCCGGTCCAATGGCCACTGTTTCTTGAAAAATCAACTTTCCCTTATCAATCTCCTCATTGATAAAGAAGGTTGTATTTCCAGTCTCCTTTTCACCGTTAATAATTGCCCAGTTTATGGGTGCTGCCCCTCTATACTGTGGTAGGAGAGAGGCGTGAAGGTTGAAGGTCCCTAGTTTTGGTATTGACCATATATCTTTTGGAAGCATCCTGAAGGCTACAACTACAATAACGTCAGGGTTCAGCTGTTGAATCGCATTGATGAAATCGACATCTTTTAGCTTGGCTGGTTGTAGAAGGGGAACTCCTAACCTTACGGCTTCCTGTTTTACCTCCGATTGCTTAACCTTTTGACCACGGCCTGCTGGCTTGTCTGGAGCTGTAACTACGGCCAAGATGTGGTGATTTGAGAGGGATATTTGTCGCAACGATTCTGCGGCAAACTCTGGGGTGCCCATAAAAATTACGCCGAGCTGCCTCTTCATGCCTATTCGTTCTTTTTTGTTTGGTGAAGCGTATGGCCCATTTTATCCCTTTTTGTTTCTAGATAAAATGCATTAAACTGGTTGGGTTTTACTTCAATGGGAATGTTTTCGACTATTTCAAGGCCATATCCTTCAAGACCGGTAATCTTTTTAGGATTATTGGTCAGCAGCATAATCTTTTTAATCTTGAGGTCATGCAGTATAGCTGCCCCCACTCCGTAATCTCTTTCATCGGCCTCAAAGCCCAGCTCTACGTTGGCTTCCACAGTGTCGCGACCCTCTTCCTGTAACTTGTATGCATGAATTTTGTTGAATAGTCCAATTCCGCGACCTTCCTGGTTCATGTAAACAATTACACCTTTCCCTGCCTTGTCAATTTTTCGCATTGCTTCGTGCAGCTGGGGACCACAATCGCATCGGTAGCTCCCAAAAATATCTCCCGTAACGCACGATGAGTGAACACGAACAAGGATGGGCTCATTTTCGGCCCACTCTCCTTTTACAAGGGCAACATGTTCTAATCCGTTGCTCTTTTGGCGGTAAGGAATAAGTTCAAAGTCACCATACTCCGTTGGAAGCTTAACTCGCTGGCCTTTATCAATAATGCTTTCTCTTTTTAACCGATAGGCAATTAAGGCTTCAATTGAAATTATTTTAAGGCTGAACTTTTTTGCAATCTCAAGTAGTTGAGGCAGACGGGCCATGGTGCCATCTTCATTCATAATTTCAACAAGCGCACCACCAGTACGTAATCCGGCAAGTCGAGTTAGGTCAACTACGGCTTCGGTATGTCCTGCGCGCCTCAGCACTCCTTTGTCGCGCGCCTTGAGCGGAAAAATATGGCCAGGTCGTCCCAAATCTTCCGCTTTCGTGGCAGGATCAACCAGCGCTTTTATGGTTTTTGCCCTATCGGCAGCAGAAATACCCGTTGTGCAGCCATGTCCATTGAGGTCAACTGATACGGTAAATGGGGTTTGGTGCAATGCCGTATTGTGTCCAACCATAAGGTTGAGGTCTAACTCCTTGCAGCGTTCCTCGGTGATTGGAGCACAAATTAGGCCACGCCCATGCGTAGCCATAAAGTTTACCTTTTCTGGGGTGATGAGTTCTGCTGCTACCACAAAATCTCCCTCGTTTTCTCGGTCCTCATTATCGACAACGATAATGATCTTCCCGTTCTTAATATCTTCAATTGCCGACTCAATCGTATCGAGTTGACTACTGGTTGCGTTGTGTTGGTTGCCAGACATTGGACTTAACTCCTTTTACGAATTTAAAAAATCCTAGTAGTAGTGCGAGGTTCATTCCATAAAAGTGGGTAATGAACCGCACAAAGGTAATATGAATGTTTATTCTTTTTAGCATGTAATCGGCAATGGGTAGCAAAAAGCTCGCCAAAAAAAGTAAAAGCAAGAGTTGGTAGAAGTGGGAGCGAAGCGATAGGGCAATATTGGCTGACAATGCAAGCAGGATCAAGAATGGTCCAAACCACCTGATAACCTTGTGTGATAATAGTGCAAAGGCCGACCCACGGTAAGGGGGCCATAAAAGAGACCTGAAGTGCCATAAATTTTGAAACGCGCCAGCAGATATCCTGACTTTTCGTCGGAACTCTTCCGCTATATAGTTGGAGACATCTTCGTAAACATACGCTGTCATGCTGTTGATGGCTAGTTCACCCTGTTCAATCACTTTCATGCATATGTAGAAATCGTCGACAAGAAAATTTTGAGGAACCTTGTGGTAACTATTTTTACGAATGGCAAAGCAGCCACCAAATGGTCCCATCATGGAACCCCACACTCTCCCTTCGTAATTTTTAATGTGTACCTCACGGTTGATATAGGTGCTCTCAGGAAGCGAAATCCCTGATTTGTTGATGCCTGTATTGGAAACCCTGCTGTCCACTAACCCAACTTTCGGATTTTTGAAATGCTTTACCAGTTCATAGATGGTATTCGCATCAAAGAAGACGTTAGCATCGGTTGAGATTACAACATCCCCGGTTGCCATGTCAAACAGGTCATTAATGGTATTTGATTTGCCTTGCCTTTCAAAATTGATAACCTGTAGCGATGAATGCTCCATGCATAGCTGCACTAAAATATCGTTGGTGCTGTCGGTGGAGGAGTCGGAACCAACAAGAACCTGAAACTTGTTTGATGGATAGGTTGTGCTGTATATACTTTCTATCTTTTTGGCAATTACCTTCTGTTCGTTGTGTACCGCCATTAATATTGTGACCGTAGGCAGAACATCGTTGGAAGAATAGGTTATCTGATTGTCGCCATGCCACTTCGATAGCATCCACAGTATGCCAGGATAGAGCACATAGGAATGAAAGATTAGGACTACTGGTAGCCAGAATAGGTACTCCACCTTACACTTAATTGGATAAATTTTTTTGTTTCAAAGCCACCTCGCGGTAAAAGTCAAGAAGGCTACTACTTATGGTGTTGCTGTTGAAATTCTCATTTGCGAAGTGGTAGGCATGCCTTCCTGTTGTCTCTGCAAGTTTAGGATTTTTAAGCAACGAGATGCATGTTTCTGCCATTTTTTCAGGTGTATTGGCAATAAAGAGTTCCTTTCCAATATCAGCGTTTATGCCTTCGGCCCCAATTTTGGTTGAAACAATTGCTTTGCCAGCAGCCATGCCTTCCACTATTTTTATTCTCAGGCCCGATCCCGACAGAAGTGGGATAACCAAAACACCATGATCGCGCATATACTCTTCGGCACTATCCACCTCCCCATCGTACACTACGCCATCATGCTTAATCTGCTCCAGAAAGTGGTGTGGAGCGTTTCTTCCAGCAATGTGGAATTGAGCGTATGGAAGTTCTATTCGTATTATTGGCCAACAGCTGTGGAGGAACCATAACAACCCTTCCTGGTTGGGTAGCCAATCGAGCCCTCCAATATGAAAGATTGTGTTGGGGAATATTGGAGGGGTAGGTTGTTGAGACAAGCGATTGGCATTAAGTCCTGTTTGCGCAACATGCTGAGGAGTTGCAGGAACAAACTGTCTAAACCGCTTACCATCGCTCTCTGTTATTGGAATTATTATGTCAACTTTTCTGAAAACTGCAATCTCCATCCGCCTGATTCTCCTAGCTAAGATGTTGAGATAGGCTCTTTTTATTGGGTTCTTTGTTAGCTGTGCCGTAAGTTGCCATATTTCGTGCTCAACATTATGTGCCCGCAAGGCAATTGTTGCCTTAGTTTGTGCCCTAATAACTTCGATATAGGGTGTAAGATAAAGACCTTCGAGCTGAATAACATCGTAAGCCTCTTTTGTAAGTTGGGATTCTAGTGTTGCTTTAAATCTCGAATTGATAAAACGAACCGCATTGTATGGCTTATTTGAAAAAAAAAGGTTGAGCATCATCCTTACAAATGAAATGCTGGTGTCAACATAAACGGTCTTTAGATTGATACTCGTGGTTAATTCCTGTGGAATATTTTCGGGCGGAAAGAAGTGCTTTGATGTGTTTATGGCAAGTACAGAAACATCAGCACCGACCTGAGAAAGGCCTGTTGCCATGTTTAGCGTTGCAATGGCCCCTCCGTCAATAGGTGGATAAGGTATTTTGTTAGCGATAATTAGTATTCTCATCCCTTGCTGTGCTTCTTCTTGGTGCCGAAAAAGCGTCTAACCTTTTTTATAATTTGCAGGTACCAATCAATATTGAGTAACATGGAGTCGGTTGTTGCCTTATAAGAGAGGAAAACGCCCAAAGGCAAAAGAATAACGCTCGAAATCCACATGCCGTCAATAGCAGGTAACATGCCTTCTCTTACGAACTTTTCTCCTGTAATGGATATGATGTAGTATATAACGAAAAAGAAAACTGAAATTACCACCGGCATGCCAAGCCCTCCCTTTCGGATGATAGCCCCAAGCGGTGCTCCTATAAAGAAGAAGACAAAGCAGGCAAATGAAAGTGCAAATTTTCGATGCCACTCAATTTCGTGCCTGTAAATGACGCGCTGCTTGTATGAGATTTCATCCTTTGTTGTGGCAAGATTGTTTTTGGCTGACCGGGCCATGGAGAGTGCGTAATTCAAGGAAGATTTCTTTTCGTTAAGGTCGAGGGTAGCCATTGCCGAATCAACGCTGTAGGGATATTTGTTGTTTAATTTACCAGAAGTATCAATAGGCCCCATAAAGGCTCCGGCACCTAGCATGTTACGAAAAACCATCTTCTTTCGTGAGGAGAGCTCGTCTGTTAAAGAATCTTCGGCATGGGCGAGCTGCTTGAGGTTGAGCATTTGGTAGTTGCTCTTGAAAAGGCCCTCGTCGGTGCGCTTAAAATCGAATCCCGTGAGTGGTAGTATAAAGGTCTCCTCCTTGAAAAATGTTCTACGGAAGGCATAGTCGTTGGCCTTTGCATTTCTTGGTCTTCCGGTGTTGCGAACCTCTTCATAGGCATTGCCGTGGAACAACTCTACAACCATAAACTTTTTGTTTGCTGTAACCCGCATGTATCCGGAGTCGGCAGTGGTAACCGAAATGTTGCCTTCGTTGTTGGCGTGGTTATATATCATTATTCGCCGCATAAGGTTGGAGTTTCTATCCTTGCTCCCAACCTTAATGCTATAACCGTTAATGGAATTGGTAAACACGCCTTCCTTTATTTGTAGCTCCGGTCTTTGCTGGCCAACGCTGTAGAGCAGTGTCTTCATTTTCAGATTTGTAACAGGCAGCACATTATTCGAAAATAAGAAGCCTAGCCCGCTAATAACAATGATAAGAATAATGAGTGGAGCCAATATTCTTCGAAGGGAGATGCCTGCGGCCTTCATGGCAAGTAGCTCGTTGTTCTCTCCCAACGATCCTAGCGTCATAATGGAGGCAAGCAAGACCGTTAGGGGCAAAGCCATGGGTACTAAGGTGGCAGAGGCGTATAGTAGTAGCTCACCAATGATATCCCAAGTAAGTCCTTTGCCAACGAGATCATCAATGTATTTCCATAGAAACTGCATCAACAAAATGAACATTACAATGAAGAAGGTCATCAGCATTGGGCCGAGAAAGGACTTCAGGATATAGGAGTGAAATTTTTTCACAGAATTGGCTTTTATTTAGGACAACAAATTTAGCGCCTTTTTTCTAATTGCCTTGCGGCATTGGTTTAAAAGGTGCTGTTCGATGTTAATAATGGTCGAATTTCAAAGGCTTGATATTCTGCAGGGAATGAATTTGCTTGGCTTTTGGCCATTTTTGAGAGGCAAAAAAGTTTAAAAACCATTTGTTTTTTTGAAAATTGGTCTATCTTTGCACCCGCAAAACAAACAATGGCGAGGTAGCTCAGCTGGTTAGAGCGCATGATTCATAATCATGAGGTCGCGAGTTCAATCCTCGCTCTCGCTACGATAAGGTCCTGTTAGTCGCAGGACTTTATTTATGGTTAATAGTTAGTAGCTAGTTTTGGTGGTGGGTACCCTTACGAGGGTGCCCTTTTTTTATAGTATTTGGTCGTCAGTCGGTCCGTCTGCCAAATTTTTATGCTTGTAGCTCCTCTTTTTTTTGCTTTTATTTCCACGCTTTGGCTTCTTTACCCGCTTTTCCTTCTTCGACTTTTTGGTTACCTTGAAAATTGCCATAGTCATAAACAGGACAACCCCCAGAAATATTAGCCATGGCCAGTGATTCTGCAGATATTTTGCTGTTTTGCCATGGTTCGATTCGTCCTTTGCTTGAGCCTTGTTGGAGCTATTGGAAGTGGTGGCTTGATTGGTTGCAGGGGCTTGCTGCACATTAATGGTGATGTTTATGTTGTCCACCTTGCTTCTGATATCCTTAATTTCGTTGCTGAGCAACTCCAGATCGCTGCGGTTTAAGGCCATGGCGGTTTCCAGCCTTGCAACCTCCTGCTGGTTGCTTGCCGATTGCAGCAGACGATTATAGCGTGGGGCAATGTCGCGTTTCTCCCTAGCACGCTGGGTGAGGTTGCTGAGGGTGAGGCTAATATCCTCCACCGAATGTGACTGCCGTTGCACCAACAGTGGCAGCTCACCTAAGCTAGTCAACACGGAGTCGAGATGCTGGCGGGGCACTACCATAACGAACGAACCTTTAACGCCCTTTTCCGTGGTTTCGAGAAATTCCGACTTCACCATGGAGGAGTTTTTTTGCGCTAAAGCATAAATGCCTCTTCGCAGCTCGCTGAGATTGGCGGTATGCCCGGCGATTAAGAACGATATGGCGTTGGTTCGCGAGAATAGCGATGGTGGAAGGTTCGCTGGACGATAATGAATGGTCGTGTCGGCAACGGTAGCCTGTTCGGCTTGTTTAAAAGGATTGTGGCTGGTGCATGCCATGGTCACCAACAGCAAAATGGGTAGGAAATGCTTCATAGCCATTTTTGCTGAAAGTTAGGTAAAAAACGGGTTTCTATGCAACTGTAATCGTTGTATTTTCAACCTGCACCTTGTCACCCTTTCTAACTTTTGCCCTTTTCCTGCTCTCGACTACAGCGTTTAGCTTAACAAGTCCCTCTTCCACAAAAACTTTAGCATCGGCACCCGACTGGGCCATGCGCGTTACTTTGAGCAGCTGTATAAGCTCAATATATTCGCCCTTGAGTTCAAATGTAATGTCGTTCATGGTGCAAAGTAACAAAAAAGGCTGCCAATATTGGGCAGCCTTTTAAATCAATGGTGTTATATTTATTTGGTTGATGCTTCCAACCGCTTCATCATGAAGAAAATGAATGCAGCTGATACGAGGCAGCAGATAACGAAGAATGACCAGAGCTGCCACAGTTCAAACTTACCATAGAAAATTGCGCCAATAAAGAGCAGCTGATTGCCAAGAGCAGTTGCAGCCAACCATCCGCCCTGCATGGTACCCTTATACTTTGGTGGAGCCACCTTTGAAACAAAGGAGATTCCCATTGGGCTGAGAAACAGCTCGGCAATCGTAAGCACAAAGTAGGTTGAAATCAACAGGTAGGGCGATACCAGCTGGTTGTCGGGAACCGGGTTGCCGTGGAGCGACGATTGGGAAATTAGCCCAAGGGAACCAATGGCCATTACAATAAAGCCGGTTGCGGCTAGAATCATCCCAATTCCGATTTTCCGTGGAGAGGATGGTTCTATCCCCCTTTTGTTCATCCAGGAGAATGAGGCAACTGCCACTGGTGTTAAAGCAACAATAAAGAATGGGTTGAGATGCTGAAACAGTTCAGGTGAGAATAGATTTGCTGCCGGCATACCTTTTAGAACGTGAAACGAAAGATAACCAAGGCCGAAGGTGCTAATTGCACCGATAATGCGCTGAAGCGACGTCGATTCTCTTTTAAGTAGAAAGTAGATTCCAACAAGTGTTCCAAGCATTGGCAGCAGTGCCCAAAGATCGAACCAGAAGAATGTTTCTGGGCCAACAATGCGTTGCGTATAGTCTCGTGCAAAGTAGGTTAGCGTTAGACCATTCTGATGAAATGACATCCAAAAGAATATTACAACGGCAAATACAAGGAATAGGGCTGTAAGCCTTGATTTAACCTCTTCGCGTGACATTTCTTTAACCTTTATCTCTTCTCCATTGCTGTCTTTCGCGGGTGTTACCGAGAAACCGGTTGCTAGCATTTTGCCAAATGCAAAGTAGACAGCTAACGATACCAGCATCATAAATGCCGCAAACCCAAATGCATAGTTATATCCTGTTGAGAATGCTCTAATGTACTCTTCTGCAAAAGCGTTTACATTAAAATTTATGGGAAGAGTGCCCCCAACGAATGCCTCGTGTGCAACATTTGTAAGCAGTTGGGCAGATCCATCAACGCCATTTTTTACGTTCCAGCACAGCGAGGGTAATTCTGCTCGGTCAACGAAGTGGGAAAGGCCTAGAACATGCTCTTTAATGCTAATGGCAACCGTTGGAGCAAATAATGCACCAATATTTATTCCCATGTAGAAAATTGAGAATGCTGAATCTCGTTTTGCCTGAAACTTTGGATCTTCATACAGATTACCCACAACCGCCTGGAGATTCCCTTTGAACATTCCGTTCCCAAAGGCAATTACGAAGAGGCCGGCGCAAGCCTGAATTAGGCCTGCCGTTGTGGAGGCAGTTGGAATTGCAATCAGCACGTAGCCTAAGGCCATGGTCACAATTCCAAAAGTAATTGTTTTCTTAAGGCCAACTAGCCGATCGGCAACAATTCCGCCAACCAGTGCTAATGCATATATTGAGGCATAAAAAATGGAGTATATGATTCCTGCATTGGTCCCCGTTAGTCCAAACTTTGCCTGTAGAAAGAGCACGAGAATGGCCATCATTGTGTAGAAACCGAATCGTTCGCCCATGTTGGCGAAGAATGCTACAAAGAGGCCTTTGGGATGTCCTTTGAACATGATTATATCAGATTTAAGTTAATATTTGTTAATTTTTTTCAAGTTTGACAAAGATAAAAATCTTTTTCAGCCAGAAAACTGATAATTGTTATTGCCATGGCGAATTATTCCTTTTCACGCCATTCTTTGCTACCTTTGTGTTTGGTTGTAGTAAGAATAGCGGTATTCCTCTTGCTATACGGCACTGTTAACGGTGAAAGTGATGTGCTCTTCACTTAGATAGGATTGTCGTCTTAATGTGATTTAGGGCAAAGGATTATTCCTAAATTCAGTAATCATGAAGATTTTCACAACAAGTCAGGTGAAGTTGCTCGACAGCTACACCATTGTCAACGAGCCAATTACCTCCATCGACCTAATGGAGAGGGCGTCGAGTAGTCTATTCGAAACGCTGATTAAGCAGTTTTCCGCTAGCGAGGTGTTTCTCTTTTTCATTGGTCCCGGAAACAATGGGGGAGATGGACTTGCTTTAGCTCGGATGCTTTCCTGCGTTGGAAAAAGAATTTCTGTTTTCCTTCTGTCTCCGCTAGAGCAGCTTTCACCTGATTCATTGGTCAACTATATGCGACTTTCAAAGGTCGTTGGGCTAAGCATTGTGATGATGAAGGATAGAGCTGACTTACCCTTAATTTCTGAGGACGCTATTGTCGTTGATGCACTTTTGGGTTCTGGGTTAACTCGGCCGGTGAAAGGATTTGCCAAGGAGGTAATTCAGCATATAAATGGGGCTCACAGTACTGTTCTGTCCATTGATATTCCCTCCGGATTGCCCGGTGAAGATTGCGACTCTTTTCCTGACGATTCCATAGTGAGAGCCACCTATACCTACACCCTTCAGTTTCCAAAAATTTCATTCTTTTTTCCTGAAAACGAAAAATTCGTAGGGGAAATAGTTGTTGTACCAATAGGGCTTCACCCAGATGGTATTGCCTCCACCGCAACCAGTTATACCTATTTATTAATGGGTGACCTTTCTCAAATGATTCCATCAAGGCCGATTTTTGGACATAAAGGAACCTTTGGCCACCTGCTTGCGATTGCGGGAAGCAAGGGAATGATGGGTGCTTCGTTGCTGGTGGGGAAGGGTGCTTACCGTGCTGGAGTGGGGTTAGTCACATGCCATGTTCCATTGGATCAGGGTGCTGTTTTGCAAATAGGACTTCCAGAAGCCTTGGTGGATGAAGACGCAAGTCCAGAATATTTTACAAAGTTTAGCGATATCGATAGGTGTTCTGCAGTAGTTGTTGGCCCGGGAATTGGACAGAGCCAAGATACTGCCAAGGCTGTTGAACAACTTTTTCGCACCGTAAGCGTTCCTTTGGTTATCGATGCCGATGCAATAAACCTAATGGCAATGTATCCCAAGTTACAGAAGTTACTACCCGAAAATGCCATACTAACCCCTCATCCAAAGGAACTCGAACGTCTGCTGGGGAAATGGAACCATACATATGAACGCATTGAACGGCAGCGTACCTTTGCCGTGGATCATAAGGTGGTATTGCTTTGCAAAGGTAAATACACCACAATTGCGCTTCCTTCAGGAGATATTATTTTCAATTCGACTGGAAATTCGGGAATGGCAACTGGCGGTTCGGGCGATGCACTTTCCGGCATAATTGGAGGACTTCTCGCTCAAGGTATTGATCCTGCTGAGGCTGCTTCCATTGGCGTTTTTCTACATGGCCTTGCTGGTGATATTGCTGCTTCAAAGGTAAGCGAGCACGGCATGATGGCTTCCGATATAATCAATCACCTTGGGGATGCGTGGCTTAAAGTGATCGGAGCATAAAAAAGGCGTATCGCATTGGATATACAGAAATCCAGAGTTTTGCTAAAACATTATTTTATGCATATGAAGTATATAATGAGAATTTTACCATTAGCGTCAATGTTGCTAGGTGGCCTGAGCGCTTGCTCACAATCAAGGCATGTTATGGTTCACCAAATATCGACCCAGGAAGTTGGAGAGGGCCCTAGTCAATTCACTTTCTTTTATCCTAAAACGGTGTTCAACATAAGTATTGAAGCCGTGAAGGAAACCTTTATACCTGGTCCATACGCTCAATTTTCAGAAAAGTATATTGGAGTTTCTGCGAGTGACAAAAAATCTGTGAATTGGCGTCTTTCTGGTGTATCTATGTCCTTGTCGCAGGAGCCTGACTACACGCGATTGTTTTCAGTTGAGGGTACGCAAAACGAGGTTGCCAAAGTTTTTAACCTGATGCACGAGAGTAAGCTCTATCCCACCTCTGAAGTTTGGATGCCGGACATGGTACGTACGAAGTTTGTGTTACCGCAGGTTTTTTCCAAACCGATCTATCCCGATTTGGGTGTAGACCCCTTTATTGCTACGGAAAAAAACACCTACTATTCACGGGTTCCTGTTGATTCCGGTTTTGTTCGAGTGCCGGTGCAGCGAAATGTGGTGGTTGAAACAAATATGGAGGATCGGGCAAAGGCTGCAGCCGATTTTCTCTTTTCCATACGAAAGCGACGTTTCGATTTAATCTCTGGTGAATCCGACCACCAATTGGATGGTAAAGCCATAGAAGTTTGTTTGGCGGAGCTTAATAGGGTTGAGGCGGATTACCTATCGTTATTTATAGGTAAGAATTTTGTCGACACGCTAGTAAGCCATTTCAGCTACGTGCCAACTGTGGCGCCTAACCAAAATGCTATTCTTTTCCGCTTTTCTGAGCAGCAAGGTGTTTTGGCAAACGACAACCTCTCAGGTCGGCCAATAATGCTTGAGGTGGCGTCCGACACTACGCTCAGTGCATACAAAAATATGATTGTGAAGCCAACTGTTAATAGTAAGGAAACCATTCAGTTTCCATACATTCTACCAGAGGTTGCACATGTTGAAATGTACGATGGGAAGGCTGAACTCATAAATAATCGAGTTCAGGTAGCTCAGCTGGGCCAGATACAATTTTTCCCAGTTAGCCTGTGGAAGTGATTTTCCTTGCCCAATAATTAAAAGCAAAAGAGGCTTACCATGTTTAAGGGTAAGCCTCTTTTTGTTGTATTGCTTATACTATTTTAACCCCGGTAAGGTGGGATAAATCTTCATGAAATCTTGAAAGTTCTCCTTTTTATAGTAATCCTCACCAAAGTAAATAAGAATTGGTGCAATTTGTTCCGGTGTCCGGTAACCCGGTACGGCAGTAAGAAGCTGGTCCTGCTCATTGAGATATGCCGATGAGGGATAGGATAGCTGTCCCTGTAGAAGTGCAATAGCAAATTCGTGTGGTGAACGGCTTCCGGTGTTCTTGTTTTCGAATGTCTTCCCCTCAAAAACAACCGGATCCTTGCCTTCAGCATTAAACTTAACAGCATAAAAATGCTTGTTGATATAGTTCGCCACGGACGAATCGGTAAAGGTGTTTTGATCCATCATTTTGCAGTAATGGCACCAATCCGTATAAACGTCGATAAAGATCTTCTTGGGTGCAGTTTTGTTTAGCTCAAGGGCATCTTGTATGGTATGCCACTTTATCAGCGATGGCTCTTGACCCCATGTTTTTGACGTCCCAATAGTTGCAACGATGAATCCAAGTAGAAAGATTTTTTTTATCATGTTGAAAGGCTTGAAAAGTTATTCTGTCAAAACGTTTTAACTGAGTTTAATGTTTCGTCTGAATTTGTAAGACATGCAAATATAAGGTAATTTAACACTTCCGTCGAACCTCTGTTTAAAAATGATTTTCTACCTTTAGGCAAATTCAAATACCAATTATTATGTCTAAAGAAATACTATCACTTCAACCAGAGCGGGTTTGGAAAAATTTCTACGCCCTGACACAGATTCCACGTCCTTCAAAGAGCGAAGAAAAGATAGAAGCATTTATGGCCAAGTTTGGTCGCGACCTAGGGCTGGAAACTATCGTTGATGAAGTTGGGAATGTAATTGTTCGCAAACCTGCTACAGAGGGAATGGAAAAATGTCAGGGGGTTGTTCTGCAAGGCCACCTCGACATGGTTCCTCAGAAAAATAGCGATACCAAGCACGACTTTGAAAAGGACCCCATTGATGCATATGTTGAAGGGGATTGGGTTAAGGCCCGTGGCACCACTCTTGGCGCCGATAATGGTATGGGAGTTGCTGCCATAATGGCAATTCTTGAATCCAAAGATATTCCTCATGGACCCATCGAAGCTTTATTTACAAGTGATGAGGAGACTGGAATGACTGGCGCATTTGGTCTTAAGCCCGGTTTCTTAAAGGGCGATATCCTTTTGAATCTCGATTCGGAAGACGAAGGTGAACTTTATGTAGGTTGTGCTGGTGGCGTAAATGGAAACTTTACCTTTAAGTTTAAGGATGAGGCAGTTCCAACTGGACATGTTGCCTATAAGTTAACGGTTAAAGGGTTAAAGGGTGGTCACTCTGGTTTAGAAATCATTCTTGGTAGAGGAAATTCGAATAAGTTAATGTTCCGTTTCTTCCGTCATGCAACCAAGGAGCATGGTCTTAGAATTGCCTCAGTTGATGGCGGTAGCCTTCGTAATGCCATTCCACGAGAATCGTTTGCCGTGGTTACCGTTCCTGCGGCTCAGGCTGATAAGTTTGAGGCTTGTGTTGTTAAAATGAAGGGAGTTTATCAAAAAGAACTTTCATTGGTTGAGCCAGATCTCTCCTTTACAGTACACAAAGCAGAAATGCCTAAGACCGTAATTGAGCATTCGGCAGCGAATAGAATAATTAACGCAATTTATGGTTGCCCCAACGGAGTAATCCGTATGAGCGATGCCATGTCAGGCCTTGTTGAAACTAGCACAAATCTTGCTCGAGTATTATCCTCAGAGGGCAAGCTAATAGTTCAGTGCTTACTTCGGAGTTCGGTGGATTCTGCAAAAGATGACCTTACCGAAATGATTGCAAGCGTTTTTGAACTGGCTGGTGCCGAAGTCTCTTTCGACGGAGGATATCCGGGATGGAAGCCAGATATGAATTCGTTAATTCTCAACCACATGGGTAAGGTTTACAATAAACTTTACTCTAAGGTTCCTGAGATAAAGGCTATACATGCTGGTCTGGAGTGTGGGTTGCTGGGCGGTGTTTACCCAAATTGGGATATGATCTCATTTGGTCCAACTATTCGATTCCCTCACTCTCCCGACGAGAAGATTAATGTTCCTTCCGTAGCCAAGTTTTGGAACTTCCTAGTTGAAACGTTAAAGAGCATACCTACAAAATAGCTAGATTTTCCACTTAGTTTTCAATATTGAGGAGAAATGGGACTACCATTTCTCCTCATTTTTTTGATCTCTATGAACTTTTATTTTAATTTTTATTTCCAGCATAATTTTGATATCCAGCCAAATAGATAACAAGTAATAATATTATCAGAAAATTAGTTGGAGGAACATTTGGAGTGTATAGGTTTAAATGATACTTTTGCACCCGCTTTGAACAGGAAGCACCAACACGATAGAGGGGAAAGCAGGAGCGGGGAGGTTTGGTGAATTCAAAAAAAAGTATTATCTTTGCAGCCCGCCAATGGGTAACCAGAGGCAGGAATTTGGCAGAAAGCAGCACGTTAGCAATGGCTAACGGAAAGCATATTTATCACACGATCTTTGACCGGCTGTAGCGAGTTGACCCCTTCGGGGGAAGACTAAATAACAAGCAAGACGAAAGGAATAGCACAACAACAAGCAGGAAAAGAAAGCGCAAGCCGCGCGGGAGCGCGGCGACCGGA